>Ga0155931_129_pt2 | contig 26551 bp, 17 predicted proteins | sample RifCSPlowO2_02_FD_107585 | JGI IMG/M metagenome (GOLD analysis project Ga0155931, IMG submission 107585) | Candidatus Zambryskibacteria bacterium RIFCSPLOWO2_02_39_10
TGAATTAAAAGAGTTTCTAATAGAACTTCCATGGGAAAAGAGAGCTCGCTACGCAAAAGATTTTGGAATAAAAGAAGAAGACATTGAAGTTTATGTAATCCAAAAAGAAGTCGGGGAATTTTTTGAAGAAGTGGTAAAAACACTTGGTGTGGGCGACGAAGTAACGCTCTCACCAAGTGTTGGGAAAATGATTAAAACTGCTTCAAACTACATCACCTCCGATCTCATCGGACTCTCTAAATCAAAAGGAATCGAGTTTACGCTCGGGTCTATTACAGCAGATACATTCGCAAAACTTATTATGCTAATAAGCGGAGGAGAGTTGTCGTCGCGTGCAGGCAAAGACATTTTGAAACTCATGTTTGAAAATGGGGGAGAGCCAGAAACAATTGCAAAAGAAAAAGGATTGATACAAAAAAATGATGTAGAAGAGATAAAGAAAGTAATAGGGAAAATACTTTCAGATAATCCGAAAGTGGTTACAGAATACAAAGGGGGCAAAACTAGTGTCCTGCAATTTCTAGTGGGACAAGCAATGAAAGAAACAAAAGGTTCTGCAAATCCAGAAATGCTCAAAACTATCGCTTTGGAACTATTGACAAAGTAGTGTAATTATTCTTCAGTGAGATGGCGGACAATGAGCTTTCGGACCTCTTTTTTTGAGCTTTTTCGTAGTCCGGTATTTGCTTCTATCTCCACAATGACTTGTTCCAAATCTTCTATTTTATAAACTCTATAATTATTCATAGGGTGGCGGTGGGCTTTGAGCTTGCCATTATTGTCCCAATTGCGAAGTGTAAGAGGACTGACACCTAAAATTTTTGATGCTTGTTTTATTGTTATATATAGGTTTGCCATAGTTTATACATTTATAAACATTACTAAAGATACATGTTTATTTTATAAAGTTTAGTATGGCTTATCAAGCCATACTGTTGATAACTTTTTAAAAATCTAATTCATTTAATTTTCTATAATTTCTTATTAAAGGATACTCCTAAGCTTAATCTTATTATCATTTTCTCTATCCCATAAACCTAAAAGAATCTAAATTTTCAGAGCGCAGGTCTTTTTCTGATTTCTATTTGTAACTTCTATTTAAAAATCCATCCGAGAAAAAATTTTTGCCACAACCTCGTCTAAACGAGATATCTTTTGTTATCCACACTTTCTACACACTTTATCAACTTTTAAATTGTATAATTTTGGTAATGAATCAGGATTTATTTTTTGATAATAAAAAATATATCTCTGTAAAAGAGGCAAGCTCTCTTACAGGTTACTCAAAAGACTACATTGGACAACTTTGCAGAGGAAATAAAGTTGATTCAAAAAGAATTGGACGAGTTTGGTATGTTACGCACGATTCAATTCTCTCTCACAAAAATTCAGGGGCAAAAATTGAACAAGTAGCAGAACCATCTTTGAAAGAATCTCGGACAGACGAGATTGAAAAAACAATAGAGCCAAAAGATATCTCGGCAGACTTTTCACCCACTCTACCACTATCAAGCTTTTCACTTTTGCCAAAACAGGTGGCAGTTTTTGTTCTTGGTTTAGTTTTGACTACTGGAGCGGTCTTGCTAAAGGATGATATTTTGGCTTCAGAGTCTTCCTTACCTTCATTGGTTAATCTTCAAAACCTTTCAAAAAATATTTCTTCTGCCCCGAACGATTTCTATCAGGCAATGAGAGAAGTTTCCGATTTCTATTCCAAAGAACTGGGCTCACGATACATAAGCTGGGGAGAGAATCTACGCAAAACAAGTTTTTCTTTTGGAGAAGAATTTTATACAGCTTTCCAAAATCCGCCTCTATACATAAAAGAAAAGATAGTACGGCTTTCTCTTGCCGAAAGGAAACTGGTGCGGGAAAATTTTTCGGCTGCTTCCTATTTTACTAATCTGGAAGATTATGGACATTTGGATGGGGCGGGACTTGCAGTCTACAATGGGGTCAATAATTTTTTTAATAATTTTGTTTATTCTAGACTTGCATCATTTTTCAAAACACCGGAAATAGTTGCAAATGAAATTATTCCTCTTGCAAAAAACTCTTCAACACTCGGTGAGCTCGGAGTACCGCCCGCACCAAGTGTTGGGAAAGGCAGGTCGCCCACACTAGGTGTTACAAACAATGTTATCCAAAAAGTAATTGAGAGGATTATAGAAAAACCGATAGCCGGTTTTTTGACCCAAGCATCACTGGACACACAACTAGAGATTCTTTCAAACAAACTACTTTCACAAATGACCGTCCAGTTTTCCGGACTTTCCACAGGCAGAGGAGGAAGCATTACAAATGTTTACCAGCAAATCGCCCAGTCGCAGAAAATAGATAATCTCTACAATACCACACTGGCAAACGCAACCATCACCAGCGGAAGCATTTCAGGAGTATCACTTAGCGCAACAACTGGCTCATTTGGCAGTAATGTCAGTGTGGGTGGCAATTTTTCTGTAACAGGCGCTAACACCACATTAACCAACCTAACTATTACCGGCACAACATCATCTCAATCGGCCACCACAACTATTCTCTTCGCTGATACTTTCACTGGCTATACCACTAGGGTAACCAATCTCACCGCCACGGGCACAGTTGCTTTCCCCAACATCTCCATAAACTCTCTTCTCTCCACCAATGCAAATGGACAATTGTCAGCCACTTCAACTCCGACATTCGGACATTTCAATGCCACCTCTACTGTGGCAACTTCCACCATCGCGACCGGAGGACTAGTTGTCGGCGCATCGCAATTCATTATCCAGCAATCATCTGGCAGAATCGGCATTGGTACCACTTCACCCACGGCCAATATTGAAATCCTCCAAACCGGCAACGGTAACACCATACTCTCGGCCTACAGAGTAACGGACACTAATCCATCGGGTGATTTTATAAATTACAAAACCAAAGCCGGCACCACTCTCTTTCGCGTTGACAACTCCGGTAACTTGCTAGCTGGTGGCATCATCAACTCCGGCTCGCAAACCATCACCTCCGTTTCCACTCCGCAGTTCCGTGTTCAATACGACTCGTCCAATGAATGGACGGCATCTACAAACGCAGTTGGCTCTACAACATTTGCAACTAATGGAGCAAACTCCTCTCTAAATTTTATTCCGCAAAACAATCAGACACAGGCTTTCACTTTCCAAAACGCGGCGGGAACAAATATTTTCAACATTGATACAACAAACGGACGAATAGGCATCGGAAGCACCACTCCCGGTTACCGCCTCTCCGTAGCCGGCTCCGGCTTCTTTGACGGAGGGACAGTTACAGCATCTGTTTTCACTGCCACATCAACCCTATCAGTGACAGGAGCAACAACTCTGACAGGACTCCTCTCATTCGTCAACGCTTCAGGAACTCAACTGACAACAACTAACTCCACCTATCTTGCTACTACTGGAGGAAATGTGGGCATCGGGACGACGTCACCAACATTCAAACTAGATGTGATGGGCAACGCCTACTTCTCCGGTACAGGATACTTCGGTGGAGCAATCACAGGGACAAGCACATTGTCTGTAGAAGGAAACACTACACTAGGCAACGCCACAACCACAGATGTTGTGAATATCAACTCCAGATTGAGCTCCTCTCTCTTTCCCACATCTGACAATCTGCTTGATTTCGGAGACTCTTCCAACTGGTTGCGTTGGAGAACAGGATATTTCGGCACCTCTATCGGTATAGCAGGCACAGCCACATCAACCGGCACACAGTTGACCACATCAGGAAACTACCTCCTTGACACAGCGGGCACACTTTCTCTCAACACCACCAACAACAGCGCAATCAACCTCGGCACGGGTCTCCTCTCACTGACTCGAGCGACAACAACTAACATCACCGCAACCGGCTCCGCCTACTTTGCAACAGCAAGCGGCAACGTCGGCATCGGGACGGTGGGGCCGGGGTATAAATTAGAAGTTGTCAGCGCCGCAACCACACCAGCGGCAGCCACCTTTCGCACGTCTGGATTTGCAGACTACAACGTGTCGACCGTTTACCTCCAAGATGATACAGCGCAAGCCGCTGGCGTAGGAGGCCGTTTAGCATTTCGAGGATTGAACGATGTTGGCGCCTACACATCATTTGGCACTATCCAAGGCGCGAAGTTAAATGGAACTGCTGGCAACAATGCTGGTGTTTTGATTTTCAGTACGCAGGTAAATGGCGGGTCTGTTACTGAGAAAATGAGAATTGATAATCTCGGCAACGTCGGCATCGGGACGACCAGTCCGTGGCGTGTGTTGTCAACCGTGGGCACGGTTGGCTTTTCTTCCACCCTTTCCACTGAATCCGGCAGTGATAATTATCTTTGTATGGACCCAATCACTTTTGAAGTTACCGACGGCGGAGCTACCTGTGGCGCGTCTTCGCAAAGGTACAAAGAAAACATTTCGCCCATCGCCTATGGTCTTGCCGATGTCTTGAAACTCAATCCGGTTTCCTACACATACAAACCAAATATCAATCCTGACGGAGAATTAAAACTCGGTTTCATTGCCGAAGAAATGTTTACGATTCTACCAGAGATTGTTGAATTAAATAGCGACGGGTTACCCGAGAGTGTGGATTACGCCAAACTGACAGCAGTTTTGACCAAAGCAATGCAAGAGCAAGCGAGCGGATTCGTGGTCAACTTTGACCAAAACGCTCAAAATATCCCTATTTCCGGCACTTCTACGGCACACATGGCAATTATGGGGCATTGTGTAACCGGAGATACTTTGTTGCCGATTCGTCGACGAAAAAAGAGGAAACAAGGTGATGAAGAAAGTGATGAAGAAAAAGACTGGGAGTATTTGATGATGCCAATCAAAAATATTTTGGTTGGAGATGAAGTCCTTTCCTTAAATAAAGACAATGGTCAAGTGGAGTACCATACGATTAAAGGTTTGATGGACATGGGAGTCAAAAAAGTTTACAAGCTGACAACGGTTTCTGGTCGGGTTATCCGCACTACTTCCACACATCCTTATTTGGTCGCTTCGGTGCCGAAATTTGATTCCAAAACCAGTCCCATAATTGTCCTAAAAATGATGACACGAAAGTTGACAGGAGTCATTAAAAATGTCAGTGAGTATATCACGAATAGCATCTTGCCACCCAAAATCTCCGAAACTCGTGCCATTTTGACAGGTCAAGGTCGTGATACGAAGACAGAGAACTTACTCGGTGCTGGCGGCAAATTTAATACATTGCCGAGCTCACCGAGTATGGGCTCTAATTCTGACTTCAAAACACAGGGTGAGCTCGGAGTACCGCCCGCACCTGGTGTTGGAAATGCAATACAAAAAGAAAACGCCTCTCTTACGAAAGACGCTTTCTCATCCATGCTCTACAGTACGACTCGAAACAGCACGGGAACTGGTATGTTGGAAAGTATAGCAAATGATAATGAATTGTCAATGAGTATTAGTGTGGATAACTTGGTGAAGCCGTCGGAGGGGATCGAGCCCTCAGAACATGGAATACCAGTTCCCGTTCTGCACCAAGCCGACGGCATTGATTTATTATATCATCAAACAGATACAGAGGACAATGGGAACGGCACGGAGACAACTCCGATAAGAAATTCTCGCGCGGCTGACATCTGTCCGTACTGTCTGACTAAAGATTTTGTTAAAAGAGGCACCAGAAAAAACAAAAATCAAGTTGTGCAATTGTACTTGTGCCGAAACTTCGGCTGTGGCCGAACATTCACCGCACAAGATGTCAAAGGCAAACATTTTCCATTGCACATTGTTATTGAATCCATGAGCTATTACAATCTCGGCTTTACTCTGGAAGACACATGTCGGATTATTAAAAAGAAATTTGGTGTGGCGCCAGAGCCAGCCACGCTTTCGGATTGGATTAATGAATACAAATCGCTCTGCCGATATGAACGTCTCCGTCCATACGCTATCAAAATGTTTAGGCCGAAAGACATGGTGGAAGTGACCACTATGGCCCACCGCCAGCTCTACCGCTTCCGCTATCACCGGGCAAAAACAATACTGATGCTTGATGAATTCAAAAACCGCGCTCTTACTCCACTGAAAGATTATCTGGACAATATCACCGCCGAAACCCCGCATCAGTATTTTCAAGATGGGGAAAGAATGTCAGAAATCAGGAGCAAGTTTGACAAAGCCGACATGATTGTCAAATCAAAATTTAATTATGCCAATCGCTTGACCGCTTTTGTCCTGCAGTCCATACCGGAAAACAAAGAACGGCACGAAATTCTCCAACGCTTTATGATTGCCAACGACTCCTGCACAGTGGCGACAGAAGTGCCAGTCTATATCCGTCGGGAGGATGTGGAGCATCTGGAAAACGAATTAAAGTTTAATATTGCCGGTCCGGAAGGAGTTGAGTTTAAAAAGAGAAAAGGGGACGAGCTGCCAAAAGGCAAGGCAACATCGGCATCGGGACGGCGCTTCCCGAAATTATTAACTGGTCATATAGACTTTGTGCAAATAAGAAATGGTTGTATTCATATTCTTGACTACAAGCCGAATGCCAGCAAGGAAAAGCCGATAGAACAGCTGACATGGTACGCCCTTGCTCTCTCTCGCTTGACTGGTTTGCGAATTTTCAACTTTGTTTGCGCTTGGTTTGACGAGAAGGATTACTTTCAGTTTTATCCTTTGCACGTTGTTAAAAAGCTGTCGGGCAAAAAACGACGCATCGTCCACTACCGCTCCGGGGAGGTGGCGGAGGTGCCTCGAGTAAACGAGCTTACGGTCATACCGCGCTCCACCAGTCCACCGCAGGATACCAGTTAGGAGGCAGTTCTGAATCCAAAGGTCTGACCCTAGATTCAGATTCCCAAGGTCAGACCTTGGAAGAGGGAAAAGAAACAATTAAAAATTATGATTTACACTCAAAAAAATAATGGACAAAAGGGATATGGGACTTCGGCTCAACGCTATGGCAATTTCGGCACGGGGAAGTTCACACCGAGAAAGCCCGTCCGAAGCTTTCGTGATTTGGAAGTGTACCAAAAAACCATGGAATGCGCTGTTTTGATAATCAAGAATCTCCGCCCGACTTTAGTCAAGTTGAAATACGACTTCTTGGAAAATATGACCAACTGCGCCATGTCTGTGCCTCTCTATATAGGTGAAGCTCACTCTTTGAGGTTCCAAAGTTTTGAGGGAGGAGTGATGTTACTTGAAAAATCTATGGCAGGGTGTAACAAAATGATTGTTTACTTGGAGCAGATGAAAGGGGTGTATGGGGCAAAGGTCGATGTCAGTTTAATTGATGATTTGATAGGCAGGTATGCGGAAAGCAGAACAAAGTCGTTTCATTTGGAAAAGTCGTGGAAAAGGTTCCGCGCTGCCGATATTGCGGGGTCTTCTGACAGCAAGTCCCAAATAAAGTATTAAAATACAATGTTTAAATTTTTAAGAAAAAATAATTTACCGTTCCGCTGCCGAAATGGCCTCTTTTGTAGCATGTCCCATTTTGTCCATGGTTCTCAAATAATTAAAATATTATGTTAGGATTCTTCAAAAAAAATAATATACATGGTCAATGGCTCCCAGTGTCCGAGCTCTCTGTTGGTATGCAGATAGCCGTGCCGAAAGACGGTGTTTTGGAGGCGCACCAAGCTGGGCTGATTAACTCGCGTCAGTGGATGGGCGGACACTCACCGAGTGCGGGCGGCGAAGCATGGCCTTCACTCGGTGCGGGTTCGTTTGGCGATGTCTTGTGGGACGAAATAATTTCCATTGAAGAAAACGGCGAGGAGCAGGTCTGGGACATAGAAGTGGAAGGCACGCATAATTTCATCGGTAATAACATTTTCGCCCACAATACATACATTAGCGGTAATACGGGCATCGGCACTTCAACGCCATCGTCCAAACTCCACGTTTTTTCCAATATTTCCGGTGGAGGAGTGGCCACATTCACAGATGCTAACGCCAGCTGTACCATTGACCCGACAAATTCTGGACTCTCATGTTCCTCTGACCAGAATTTGAAAAAAGATATCGTCGCTCTGAATGCCACAAGCACGCTTGATAAGCTCATGAGTTTGCGGGCGGTGGATTATCACTGGAGCGGGGAGTCTAGCGCTGTCGGAACACACACCGGTTTTGTAGCACAAGAAGTGGAAGCAGTTTTCCCGGAGTTTGTTTCTACAGACACAGCTGGTCGCAAAGCTGTGGCTTACGGGAACCTCATACCAGTTATGGTTACGGCTATACAAAAGATAAATAACAAGGTGGCAGTCCTAGACTCTCGCCTCTCAAATTTGGAGGCCCTGGTCGCTTCTAGCGGAAGCGGTGCTGAAGCAGGATTAACTTTTGCTCAAATTATTTCCGAATTTGTCAGCCAATTTGAAACTATCGGAGCCAAATTCGTGGACGGCATTGCCTATTTCAAAAACATTTTCGTGGGCAAGCTGACTGTCGGTTCCACGGCAAAGCCCACAGGCATCACTATATATGACGAAGTAACGGGCTTGCCATATTGTTTGAAAATACAAAACGGAGCTACAGTTTCTCTTTCTGGTCAGTGCCCCGAGCCCTCACTTGGTGCGACAAATAGTAATGGTAGCGCAACGAGCTCACCTGCTGTGGATTCATCCGTGCCCGTCCTGACCATCCTCGGCAACAACCCCGCTACGGTGCCGGTTGGCTCAACTTACTCTGACCTCGGGGCCACCGTAACAGACACAAACGCAGATGGTAGTGTCAACAATAATCTCGGTATTGCCACATTTATTAACGGAGTAGAAATGCAGTCTATTTCTTTGGATACCTCGACCACTTCGGTTCACACAATTCTGTACAAAGCCACGGACGGCGCCGGCAATGTAGGAGAGGGGACGAGAACAGTAAATGTAGTTTCAGCAGAATAATTTATAAACAAAAATTGTGTTGAAAAAATTCCTAGAATGGATAAAAATAAAATCCGATAGATGTTGAAACTGATAACTTTCATTCCGCCGCTTTATTGTCGCAAGCTAGAGTTTTGTCATCTAGAAGACTAAGAAGAAACATAACAAAACTTGGGAGCGGAGCATTTAAGAAACTAAAAACAGCTCTATTAGAAGCTGTTTTTAGATAATTGCCCTCCTTACGGAGGTATTGTCCCTAGTGGGAATTTATACTAGTAAGTGTAGCAAGTTATAAACAAATGTCAAGGAATAAAGTCGTTGGCTAGAGTGCTGTTATGTGGTATACTGTTTGCAGTATGCTGGGTAGATGCTCTTTTGCTAGAAATGGTGAAGGGGAGGAAAGTCCGAACATCAAGTTTGCTAACACGAAAGTAGTTAGCAAAATAGGGTAGCGGGTAACGCCCGTCTCCAGCTCCAATTCTGAAACTGAATCCAAGCAACAAAAAATAATAAGAAAAATACTATTCATTTAGTGTTTCTAAAATATCAGTGTCAGAATTGGGGCTGGAAGAGGTGCGAGCAGAGACGCGACTTCACGAAAGTGAAGAGAATCTTGCTAACACTCGGTGTTAGCAAGATTAGTCTTACGGTGACGTAAGAGTGAAACGGCAAAATCCTTACCTTGATGCAAGGCCGTGTCCAGCCCCAGTTTCTCAAAAAACTGGAGCTGGAAGTGCCGCTTGACTCCAAGAGTAATTTTGGAGCTAGATAAATATCTATCGTCCAGCCCCACTTTTTATTTAAAAGTGGGGCTGGATACAGAATTCGGCTTATAGGCATACAAATAAAATGAAAACTCGCTCCGGAAACGGAGCGAGTTTTCTCTGTTTATTAATATTGAATTAGTAAAGTAAATAATATATAATACATCTATATTTATAAATAAATCACAATATCTATGGAAGAAAATTACACTACGGTGGGACAGAAGAGAGAGTCAATGTTTGACAGGATTTCTTTCGGCATTCTCCTTGCCATGAGCTTTCTTGTTCCAGTATTTTTTGTACCGACGGCTTTTATTTCTACCCAGTTTGGCACCAGCATCCTCTTTGCCTTTGGTGTTATTGTTTCCATACTGCTTTATATTATCGGAGGGCTTTCTAGGGGTTCTCTGGATTTGCCCAAGCCAGCAAAATATATTATCGGTTTTCTAACTGTTGTTCCGATAGCGTATGCTTTGGCTGGCATCGCCAACGGTTTTTCCCGAATGTCTTTTCTCGGCTATACCTTTGATATCTCTACGGCCGGTTTTATCATGCTCTCTTTCGGCTATTTATTTTTGGTTTCGCTTTTATTTAGAAGTAAGAGTCGCATTTTCTATTCCTATTTTGTATTCTTACTTTCCTCTATTATTCTTTCCCTCTTTCTCTTGGTTAGGATTATATTTGGAGCCGAAGTTCTCTCTTTTGGTTTATTCAATACCCTGACTTCTACCATGATAGGGTCATGGAATAATGTCGGCATATTTTTTGGTATTTGCGCCCTTCTTTCTCTGCTTACTTTTGAGATGATTCAGGGTAGCAAATTTATGAAAATATTGCTTTCTCTGGCCCTGCTTCTCTCCCTATTTTTCCTTGCTTTGGTCAACTTCAGCATCATCTGGGTTATTCTGGCCATAACCGCCTTTCTTTTTATTCTCTATCGGATGTTTAGCGCGCAATCTGCTTATCCAAGTCAGACATCGTTTGGAAAAAAACTGTCAAAAATACCCCTCTACTCTTCTATTGTTCTTTTAGTTTCTCTTGTTTTTGTTATATGGGGCGCAACGACGGGAAGTTATCTTTCAAACAAATTTAGTGTTACAAATGTGGAGGTTCGCCCAAATCTTTCTGTTACGCTGGACATCGCCAGGAACACTCTCCAAAGTCGGCCTCTTTTTGGCTCCGGACCAAACACTTTTGCAGTAGAGTGGCTGACCTTTAGACCGGATGATATTATTTCCACTATTTTTTGGAATACTGATTTTCAGAGTGGCATCGGGCTCATTCCGACATTTGCCGTGACTACTGGCGCTATCGGCATATTGTCGTGGCTTTTATTTCTGGGCTTTTATGTCTATCTTGGTTTCAAATCCATATTCTCTCCCGTTACTGATGTATTCGTAAAATATCTCATCACATCATCATTTTTCGTCTCTCTTTATTTGTGGATTATGACTTTTGTTTATGTCCCATCCACATCAATATTTATTCTAACTTTTTTCTTTAGCGGACTCTTTTTGGCTTCAGTTTATTTAGCCGGACTGATACCAACCTCAATACATGTCTTCTCCCGAAGTCCCAAAACCGGATTTCTCTCCTCTCTCATTATGGTTATATTCTTTATTGCAAGTAGCGCTCTCGGTTACGGACTATTCAAAAATTCACAGTCGCTTTGGTATTTCCAGAAAAGTTCATATGCCTTTAATACCTCAAATGATATTAACTTATCGGAAGAATACATGGGCAAAGCTATCATGGCGGTGCCGTCTGATATCTATTATCGGGCTCTCTCGGAAATTGAATTAGCCAAACTCTCTCTCATTTTATCCCAAGACCCAAAGAAGGTGAAACCGGAAGATGCCCAAAAACAATTCAGTGAGACTTTAACCACAGCAATCAAAGCTGGCATAGGGGCTAAGGATGCCGACCCGAAGAACTATCTGAATTGGATTACTCTCGGACGAGTCTATGAAGCTGTTTCTGTGCCGGAGTTTGGTATAGACGGAGCGTATCAGAGTGCCCAGTTTGCATACAACGAAGCTCTTCGTAGAAATCCAAAAAACCCCGGCATCTTTATGCTCTTTGCTTGGCTTGCGGTAACAGGCAAGGATTTGAAACAGGCAAAACAATACGCTCTGCAAGCCATAGCCGTCAAGAAAAATTATATTGACGCTTATTTTCTTCTATCGCAAATAGAAGTGGCGGACAAGAACATAAAAGGAGCTATTGAATCTGTCACAGCGGCCTCTGTTATTGACCCGACCGACCCAGGAATATTTTTCCAGCTTGGCCTTCTTAAATACAACAGTCAGGATTTTGACGGGGCGATCATTGCTCTGGAAAAGGCCATCACCCTGACTCCGAATTATGCAAATGCCAAATACTTTCTCGGTTTAGCATATGAAGCTATAGGAGAGAGGACAAAAGCCATAGAACAGTTTGAACAACTTGCCATAACCAATCCGGACAGCGAGGAAGTCAAAACAATTCTGACCAATCTTAAAGCCGGCAAGCCGATATTTACAGGTACTCAAAGCGCAAAACCGGAAAAAGGAAAAACACTTCCAGTCAAAGAGAAAATACAATAACGAATTAAAAATTCTACCCTATGGTAAAGAATATACTGAACTTTCTAAATCGCGAGATAACCGGTCTTCATCAAGCTGCCTATCTTTTGGGTTTTTTTGCCATATGTTCGCAGGTTTTGGCCTTGTTCCGAGACAGGATGTTAGCTTCCCAGTTTGGGGCAGGGGACACTCTTGACTTGTATTACTCCGCTTTTAGAATTCCAGATATTTTGTTTGCCACGGTGGCATCCATCGTTTCTATCTCCGTTCTCATTCCTTTTTTGATTGAACGATTTGAAAAGGGGGAGGCAGAGGCCAAAGAGTTTGTTGATAATGTGTTCTCATTCTTTTTTTGTTTTATGCTTTTTGCCGGACTGTTGTCGTTTATCCTCGCGCCACATATTCTAAAAATTCTCTTCCCAGCGTTTGCCCTTGGTCAGGATTTTCCCTCGCTTGTTGTTTTGACTCGCATACTCCTCCTCTCGCCAGTTTTTTTGGGATTTTCAAATCTTTTGGCGTCTATTACTCAAATACATCGGAGGTTTTTTATCTACGCTATCTCACCCTTGGTCTATAACGTAGGTATTATTTTCGGCATTATTTTCTTGTATCCGTTATTTGGTTTAACGGGGTTGGGAATAGGAGTAGTCGCCGGAGCCTTTCTTCATTTTGCCGTTCAACTGCCGTTTATTGTTAGTTGTAAGATGTTACCTCGGCTTCGTTTTCCCATAAAGTTCTCTTTTATACGCCAAATCATATATATATCCCTGCCACGCACCATTACTGTTTCCTCAAATGAAATCGCTGAACTTTTTCTCATCTCCTTCGCTTCGTTTTTTGTCCCCGGCTCCATTTCTATTTTTAACTTTTCTTTCAATTTGCAGTCGGTGCCACTTTCTATTATCGGAGTGTCATATTCTCTGGCCGCTTTCCCGACATTAACTCGGCTTTTCTCGGCCGGCAATCGGGAACAGTTTATTTTACAGATGATTACCTCTGCCCGCCATATTATTTTTTGGTCGGTTCCTATCACGGTCTCGTTTATTGTACTGCGGGCACAGATAGTCCGCACCATTTTGGGCGCTGGTAGATTTAACTGGGAGGATACCCGTCTGACAGCTGCCGCGCTTGCTCTCTTTAGTTGTTCTCTGGTCGCCCAAAGTCTTATAATTTTGTTTGTACGCTCGTATTATTCCCAGGGCAAAACCAAAACTCCTTTGATTATGAATGTTATCTCTGCCGTCATCATTATCACGTTCAGCTTTTTTTTGGTAGAGTTTTTTCAGCAAAACTTCTTTTTCAGAGATTTTGTTGAATCGCTTCTGAAAGTTTCGGGGCTTCCTGGTACGGTCGTTTTAATGCTTCCTCTCGGCTTTACTGTTGGGGCTCTCTTAAATCTGGTGATTTATTGGATAGCATTTTCCAGAAATTTTCCCTCGTTTTCTCCTCGGGTCTTGCGGACGTTCTTTCAAATAAGCGGGGCCTCTGTCATCATGGGTTTTGTTACTTACAAATGCCTTAGTATATTTGATGCGGTTTTTAACATAAACACTTTGCCAGGAATATTTTTCCAAGGATTTGTTTCTGGTGTTGTGGGCATTGTTGTTGCCGCGCTTATTTTATATTTGCTTCATAACGAAGAACTTCGTGAGGTATGGGAGACTCTTCACAAGAAAATTTGGAAGGCAAAAGTTATTGTTCCCGACGCCGAACTCCAATAAAATATGTTATTAATAAAGGACTTGCTAACACTGGGTGTTAGCAAGTATAATTAATATATGAGAAAGGAAACTATCGTCATTGATTCATTCGTTCATGTTATTAATCGTGGAACAAAACAGATGCCCATATATAGGCAAAAGAGTGATTTGTGGAGGCTTTTATTTAGTTTATTTTACGTTAACAATTTTTCGTCAAAAAATTGGGCACGAGAACTTGAAAGAGCAGAAATTGACCCCCAAAGTTTCATTTGGCCGGAAGTTCTTGGGGTAAGAAAACCAATAGTTTCTATTTTAGGTTTTACATTGATGTCAAATCATTTCCATTTGATTTTAAAGGAAATTATTGAAGGAGGTATTAGCAGTTTTTTACATAAATTTACAATGGGACATTCAAAATTTATCAATGCCAAATACAAAGAAAGTGGAAATTTGTTTCAAGGAAAGTTTCAGTCAAGAACAATTGAAACGGACGAATATCTTCGTAGAGTAAGCGTGTATGTGATGGTTAAAAACACTTTTGAGTTATATCCAAAAGGAGGATTAAAAGGAGCCATAAAAGATTTTGAAGATGCGTGGAAATGGGCTATTCAATATCCATTTTCAAGTCTCGGTGATTATGCTGGTGTAAGAAATTCACCAATTTTAGATAAGGACTTACTTGGAGAAATTTTTGATTCCCCAGAGGATTTTAAAGAATTTTCAAAAGACTATATTTTAGGAAGAACTCCAGATGAAGATATGGAAGAATTTGAATTTTAATAAACTTGCTAACACCCAGTGTTAGCAAGTTTTAATTTGGGAATCAGTATTTCTATGCTTTAATGGTTGTTATGGAGAATATTCGAAACTTTTCAATAATTGCCCACATTGACCATGGCAAATCTACCTTGGCTGATAGAATGCTAGAAATCACGGGGACAATAGAAGCGCGAAAGATGCAGGACCAAGTTCTCGATTCTATGGAACTTGAACGTGAAAGGGGAATTACTATCAAAATGCAGCCCGTCAGGATGGTACACCATCCTGACGGTCCTGAGCGAAGCGAAGGGCAAGAGTACATTCTCAACTTGATTGATACTCCGGGGCATATTGATTTTTCATATGAAGTTTCTCGGGCACTGAAGGCAGTGGAAGGGTCTATATTGCTCGTTGATTCTACCCAAGGTGTACAGGCCCAAACATTGACAACTCTGGGCATGGCACGGGAGTCAGGGCTAATTATTATTCCTGTACTTTCAAAAATAGATTCACCACTAGCTCGAGTAAGTGAAGTTAGGGCTGAAGTAGTTAAACTTCTTGATTGTAATCCAGACGATATTTTAGAAGTTTCTGGAAAAACTGGAGAGGGTGTGGAGAATCTTTTGCTCGAGGTCATAAAGCGTATTCCACCACCAAAGGTATTGGTGCCGCAGGCGCCCGGCAATGTCGGCACCGGGACGTTCCGCGCGCTAGTGTTTGATTTCAAATATTCTACCCATCGTGGAGTTATTGTCTTTGTGCGCGTTATGAGCGGTTCTATTTCTAAAAATACTTCCCTTGTTTTTAAGGTTGCAAAAGAAAAATTTACAGCGATTGAAGTTGGTATTTTTTCTCCTGGTGAAGTGCCAACCGAAACACTATCTCTCGGAGAAATTGGGTACATTGTGACTGGTATAAAGGAACCAGGCATTGCCTCGGTTGGAGACACCGTGGCAGAGGAGAGAGACACGTTGCCACCACTTACGGGATATGAAAAACCTCATCCTGTTGTCTGGGCTTCCATTTATCCGGAGAGTCAAGATGATTTTATAACTTTGAAACAATCTCTCGGCAAATTAAAATTGTCTGACTCATCGTATACATATGAGGAAGAATCGTCTGGTTCACTCGGACGTGGCTTTCGTTGCGGTTTTCTCGGCATGCTTCATTTGGAAATTATTACAGAGAGACTCCACCGTGAATTCAATTTGGATTTGGTTGTAACAATGCCAACCATTACATATGAAGTGTTGTACAAAACGGGTCCGAAGCAAGGGAAGTGGGAGACAATTTATTCTCCATCACATTTTCCCGACGAGGGGTTACTTTCGGAGATTCGCGAGCCTTGGGTGGAATGCGTTATTATTACACCTTCAAAATATTTGGGAAATATTATGACGCTTTTGTATGAGCACGAAGTGGAGCTTGGCCAATCTGAAAATTTTGGTGATGAGCGTACAAGAATGTTTTTGAAAATGCCACTGCGCGAGCTGATGCGAAATTTTTTTGATAAATTGAAAAGCGTTTCAAGTGGCTTTGCTTCTATTTCCTACGAGATTTTAGGGAAGCGCCCCGCCGATGTTGTGCGTATGGATATTTTGGTAGCCGACGAAGTTTTACCAGCATTTTCTCGCGTTATTTCACGCAGAATTGTAGAAAGTGAAGCTGAATCTATGGTGGAAAAGCTCCACGCCGTACTGCCGAGACAAATGTTTGTTATGAAAATCCAAGCCAAAGCGCTGGGGCGGATTATTTCTTCTCGTACTGTTTCAGCATTTAGCAAAGATGTTACCCAGCATATGTATGGTGGAGACATCACTCGCAAAATGAAACTTCGTGAAAAGCAAAAGAAAGGCAAGAAAAAAATGAAAGCTCGTGGAAAAGTAAACATCCCCCAGGACGTATTTCTCAAAATGATGCGCTCATAACTCCAAATCCGGCGCATTTCGTCGTTGCTTCACAATTTTCCCTCCACGCGCAGTAGGTCTACTACAGCTTGGTCGGAAAAATTGCTTGCACCTAGAACTGCATCCGGATTTGGAGTCATGAGACATTATCTAGATATTGCAAAGTGGGTCAGGCCGATGGCGATTGCATCAAATTCATTCTCTTTACCATTTTTCAGTACGTTATACTATATATTATGTATCATATTATGTATCGTTTTATATACACCTATAGCATGCTATAGCGTGTTATAGGTGTAAATCAAATATGTGTTTAATCTGTATTTAAATTGAAATGCTTTCTAATAGAAGAATCGTTTTCTATTGAATCAACTATCAAATATAGAAGATCTTTGCCAATATGCATGTGAGCTTTGAGTAAGTTTACCAAATCTTCGCATGGATATGGATAGACCCACACGCTATCCTGAATCTTTAGAAAACCGATTTCCAAAAGAGTGTGTCGGAGCTTTTCTCTTTGGGACTTTTTCTTTTCTGGTATGTCAAATATGAGCAAACGCCATTTTTTATCCCACTTTTTAGGTTTATCTAATGCATAATTTATCAATTCCAATGAAGACAATTTCTCCTCTCCTTTTTCTGTTAATTCAATAAATCCATTTTTGTATCTCAAAAAACTATTTCTCACCATATTATCGCGAGACCTTTTGATAGCTTCTTTTTGTCTTTTGTTGGATACTAAGCCAATCGATTTCATATATTGCAGGGCATTTGGGGCGAGAAGCGCAACTCCTAACAAGCCAGCGACTTTTACTGTAGACAAAATTGCTTTTCGCACATACTCCTTTGATATTTTTTTCTTTAAATTATCTTCTATTTTTCCCATATATTTATTTTATCACTACCGTTTTACTTGTAGTCATATTGGTATATTATGCGCTTCTGTACTTATTCTAATTATACCACTATTATACACCTATCTTTGCTATAGCGTAGTATAGGTGTATCTTTTAAGAGGATACCATTTATTTATAGTCTTTTAATTTATCTAGTTATTTAATTTAATTACTTAATTTACTTATCTTTGTCTATGTATTGCAAAATGGGTCAGGCCGATAGCGATGGCGTCGAATTCATCATCACTATTTGTTTTGGAGTTCACGACAATTAGTTTTTTGACCATACTTATCATCTGTCTTTTTTCACTTCTTCCGTAGCCAGTTATAGCTATTTTCACACTATTTGGTGTGTATTCAAAAATATCCAAACCGAGAGAACTTCCAGCGTACAAAATTACTCCGCGAGCTTCGGCCACAAGCATTGCTGTTTTTTGATTCCCACTGAAAAAAAGTTTTTCTGTCACAAGTGCTTCAGGTTTGTATTTTTTTATAACCTCTTTTATTTTATTTCCGATCAGAGCCAATCTCTCATGATGGGGAAGTTTGCTAGATGTTTTAAAACACTCCGAATAAACCAAAACCTCTTTTTCAACTTGCGCACACTGGGTGTGCGCAAGTTTTTCCAACACAGCAATACCAAGTCTCTCGTATCCCGGGTCAATTGAAATAATTTTCATACTAAAAGTATAGTATATTCTGGAACAAGTAGGTATTCTATGTAAGAATACATCATCAATATATGATATATGTAATTACCACCAGTATACTGGTGGTAATTTACTACAGTATACTGTAGTAAATTATAAACCAAAAAGTAAAAGGTTAAGTTACTCCGCGTTGGTGTAAACATCCTGCACTTCATCACACTCTTCCAATTCATCCACAAGTTGTGACAGTTTTTCTCCGTCCTGGTCTGAAATAGGAATTGTTGTTTGGGGAGTCCACTGTCCTCCTGGACTATGTATGAATGCCCATGTGGCCGAGCCAATGCTAGCCAGACTGAAACCGTGTCTGGAAAGAATAAGTTTTATTTCTTGGGCCGCTTTGTTGCGATTGTCGGTGAGCGCCTCTATAACCATAGCGCATCCGCCTGGACCGTATGCCTCATAGGTAATTGCTTCCATCGCCACTCCACCTTCAGAGAATTTTTTAATTGCTCTCTCAATGTTATCGTTTGGCACATTGGCCGCCCTTGCTCTCTCTATCACGGATTTCAATCCTGGAGCATTAACATTTCCTCCCGACTTTTTGGCTTCAACAGTTATAAGCTTTACGAACTTGCCAAAAATTTTTGACTTTTGGCTGTCAGTTTTCTCTTTCTGCCTCTTAATTTTTGACCATTTATTGTGTCCGCTCATACGAGATAGTTATAAAGTTTGTAAAGTTATAAAGTTCATAAAGTGGACGCTAAAGCAATTTAGGTGAAGCTAATCCCAAATGCTCATAACCAAGTGCTGTGACTGTCCTGCCACGAGGTGTGCGGTCTAGGAAACCAAGCTGGATGAGATATGGCTCGTTGAATTCTTCAATTGTGGCCTGTTCTTCGGACATTGCCGAGGCCAAAGTATTTAATCCCACCGGTCCACCAGCAAATTTATTTATTATTGTATGTAAAATATCACGGTCGACTGGGGACAGTCCCACCGCGTCAATACCGAGTAGCTTCAATGCCTCGTCCACAGAATTTTTTGACATATCTTTTTTGTGAACTTGGGCGAAGTCTCGACAGCGTTTCAAAAAGTAGTTTGCCGTGCGTGGAGTGTATCTCGACCTTTTGGCGATTTCTACTCCAGCCGATTTTTCCAAATCAATACCGAGAATTTTGGCCGAACGGGTAATGATTTTGTGTATTTCATCGTTTGTATAGAATTCAAGCTTAAATATTCCGCCGGAAAACCGCGAGCGAAGAGGGGAGGAAATCATAGCGATACGAGTGGTAGCGCCAATAAGTGTAAACGGCGGGAGCTCCAGCTGAATTGTTCTGGCCGATGGTCCTTTACCAATAATAATATCCAGAGAGCCGGATTCCATTGCAGGGTATAGCACTTCTTCAATAGTTTTATTCAGACGATGAATTTCATCAATGAATAAAATATCTCCAGGCGAAAGATTTGTCAGTATTGACGCCAAGTCGCCGATTTTTTCTATTGCCGGGCCACTAGTTACTTTCATCTGGGTTTGCGTTTCTTTTGCAACCAAATGGGCTAGGGTAGTTTTCCCAAGTCCCGGCGGTCCATAAAAAAGAATGTGTTCCGGGGGATGACGTCTTTCTTTTGCCGCAGTTAAGAGGATTTGAAGGTTCTTTTTTACATTTGTCTGCCCTATATAATCCTCCCAAACTGCTGGACGGAGGGTAGTATCTAAAAATAACTCGTCTTTCGTAGCTTTGGACTTGTCTTTTAGTATTTTTTTCGCCATTAGAGTTTATTATAGCAAAAAGAACTGACCGTAAAGTAACTTGACAGAAAATTTCTTTTGTGCTAGGATACTCGGATAATCGCAAAGTATGTTCCAAAATATAAATCTCTAAGCAACTAAGCATTTATGTTTACGAGTCTTTCTACGAGGACGTTCTGGGTAATACCTTGTGTATTATTCTGGAGTTATCCTTTGTGAAATACTTAGCTTTTGGTGCTGGTCATTAAAAGTGTTGCTTAGAGATTTATGTTTTTGAACAAGGTCTCCATTTCTTAATTATTCACATTGAATTTTATTAGGCAAGTCCGTTTTACACTACAACCTACTCCTTTTCTACGTCAACTACACGCTCCAGTTCATCAAGAGTGGTGATGCCAGCCAAAATTTTCAAAACTCCATCCTCTCGAATGTCCAAAAGGTTTTGGGCCTTTGCCGCCTTTTTTATTTCTCTTTCGCTTGGGTTATCTTTTACTACGCGCTCTATATTTTCGTCCATGACAATAGCTTCATATACTCCGATTCGGCCTTTGAAACCGGTGTTGTTGCATTTATCGCAACCGGTGTTTTGCCAGACATTCGTTGTTTGGATATTTTCCAAATAAGTTTTATCACTAATACTATCTAGAATTGCTATAATAGTTTCTTTAGCTTTTCCTTCAAGCAAGATTTCTTTTTTGCATTCTTCGCACAGTTTTCGCACGAGCCTTTGGGCCATGGCAATGTTCAGCGCCGAAGAAATAATTTTGGGATTGACACCTAAGTCAATAAGGCGGGGAAATGTGCCGGCTGCAGTGTTGGTGTGAAGGGTGGAGAAAACCAAATGTCCAGTCAAAGCCGAATTGATGGCAATCTCGGCCGTCTCCGCATCCCTGATTTCACCGACCATGATAACATCTGGGTCCTGGCGCAAAGCACTGCGCAATCCCTCGGCGAAGCCGTAGTCTTTTTTATCATCTGTCTGCGTTTGAACGATACCTGGCAGATGGTATTCAATCGGGTTTTCAATAGTGATTATTTTTATTTTCGGAGTGTGGATTTTTTTCAAAAAGGCGTATAAGGTAGTGGTTTTTCCAGAGCCAGTCGGGCCAGTGTTTAAAATCATACCGTTTGGCTTACTCATCTCGTGGTCTATTACTTCTAGAAGACGAGGACCAATGCCAAGCTCGGAGAGTGGGACAGAGATGGCGTTTGGATTTAGTACTCGCAAAACTACCGACTCGCTGTAGGCGCCGGGCAAAAGCGATGTGCGGATTTCTATTTCTTCCTCTCTTATTTTTATACTAAAACGTCCGTCTTGAGCACCCTTGACATTGAGTTTGAGATTGGAAATAAGTTTAATGCGTGAGAGAAGGAGACCGAAAGTTTCCAAATCAAATTCCAAAATATCTGTTAGCATACCGTCCAGTCGATAGCGTAGTCGGACATAGTCTTCCTCGGGTTCAATATGAATATCCGAAGAGTTGGTGGCTATAGCCCCAGCCAGAATAATTTCCAAAATTCTGGAGATGCGATAACTTTTTTTCATTTTCAAAATTTGACTGATAAGATTCTGCACATCAGGTATGCCTTGAACTTGCGACAGGAAATCTGTAATCTGCTCGTTGGAAATATCCAGAGCGCCGGACTTGGTTTCAAAGGAATATGACAAGTCTTTGTATCTGTCCCAGACTTTATTTAAGCTGGCGTGGCTTACCATGTAGAGCTCCACTACGTACCCTTTTGCCTCCAGATTTTTTACCACTTCAACTGTTTTGGAATTTTGGGGAGAAAGGGCGCCGATGGAAAGAGTTTTATTGGTGTCATTAAAGACAGCGATTTGGGCTTCGCGACTTTGGAGCTCGGATATGACACGAAGAGCGTCAATGTTTATGGGTGTGACAGTCAGGTCCAAGTAGGGAATGCCGTATTTGTTAGAGAGAGTTTCGGCTAGAGATTCCTCTTCTTGTTTTCGCAAATCTGAAACCCGCTTATTTTGTTTGTCTTCATCAAAAATGACCATATGAATTATTGTAACACAATTACTCGCATGTTTTTAGCCATTTTTGGTATGCTTGACAAATATAATGAAATAGTGTAAGATACAGACAGGAGGTGCAAAATGCACTTAAAAAGTTTTTTGACCGTTTTGTTAGTCTTTTGTTTTTTTACGGGTGTTGGTTTTGCTCAGGAAGACCCAGAGCAAAGGCTTGTTCGGGCTAGGGCGGCGGAAATAGAAGCCCGTGAGGCGCGAAAAAAAGCCGAGGAAGAGCTGAAGAAAAAAGATACACCGACAATGAAGCGGGCCAGAAAGGAGATTGAGCACGAGGTCAAAAAAGAGCGAGAACTGAAGGAAGACAGCGAAAAAGTTCTGGCTCAATCGGCTATAACCGGATGTGAAGACGACAAAGTTGTAGTCAATGCGCGAGCAGTTCAGTTTAGCGTCATGGCTGTAATGGCGTCGATTCGTATCATCAACAAGTCCTCGGTTTCTCAAGATATTGAAACGTCCTCGCGAGGAATCGGGGTGGCAGTTAGAAATCTCTGTCCTGGCGGGGCCATCACTTTGGCTTTTGCTAGAGGATGGGTTACTGACTCTGAAACGGAGGAGATAATCCTCACGGCTGTCGGACGCAATCAGGGCATTGGCACACAAACCCAGACGTTTTCCCTGTACTTGAATCGCTCCGATGTCAGTTATCGGCGGGTCCAGAGTCGGGTCTGGGAAATTTATGGAAGATAATTCGAAAGGAGACATGGCCCCGGGCAAAACACCCGGGGCTTTTTTCATGTAAAAATATGATAGTATCTTTTTATGTCAAAACACATTTCTAACAGTTTGGAAGAAACCCAAAAAATTGCCGACGATTTTGTTCATTCGCTTTTTTCCCTATGTCCGACATCGGGGAAAGTATCGGGTAAAGCCGTTGTTGTAGGTTTGTATGGAGAGTTAGGCGCAGGCAAAACGGCGTTTATGCAGTGTATAGCAAAAGCTCTCGGCGTGGGCGAAAAAGTTTTGAGCCCGACATTCGTCATTATGAAAATATATGATATTACGAAAATAGACGATATATCGTCTAAATTGAATTTCGATCATTTGATTCATGTTGATGCGTATCGAATGGATAGCTCCGATGAGCTTTTACACCTCGGCTGGCAGGAAATTATTTCCAATCCGAAAAATCTCATTTTGATAGAATGGCCGGAAAGAGTGACGGATGTAATGCCGGAACATACTCGAGTAAACTTGAGGGTGCTTTCCGATGAAAATTCTAGAGAGATTGAGATTTTGGAATAGTGATATAATTAGGATAATTTCTACAATATTAATTTTTTGTCAATTTCTAATTTCTAAATAATGCCCAATAAAACAAAAAATAAAAAAACACTGGCTTTGCTTGATGTGCATGCTATTTTGCACAGGGCATATCATGCTTTGCCGGAGTTTGAGTCAAACAAGGGTGAGCCGACAGGGGCGCTCTACGGGCTTTGTACCATGCTCATAAAGCTGGTCAAGGATGTAAAACCAGACTATATAGTGGCCTGTTATGATTTGCCCGAACCGACACAGCGTCATGAAGTTTATGCAGACTATAAAGCTGGTCGCAAGAAAATAGATGACAACTTGGTCACCCAGCTCGAGAGGTCCAAAGATGTCTTTACGGCAATGCACATACCGATGTACTCATCTCCGGGATTTGAAGCTGATGATATGCTCGGTACTATAGTTGAGCAAGTGCAAAATATGTCAAAGGGACTCTTTGACATTGATATTGTAATTAGCTCGGGCGATATGGACACTATGCAACTGGTGAGTGGTGATAAAGTTCGCGTATATACATTGAAAAAGGGAATCAAAGACACCATTATATACAACGAAGCTGGAGTGAAAGAGAGATTTGGTTTTTTGCCAAAATTTTTGACGGATTTCAAGGGCCTGCGAGGCGACCCGTCAGACAACATTATCGGAATTAGCGGGATTGGAGAAAAAACAGCCACAGAACTGATTGTCAATTTTGGTTCTATAGAAGATATATATAATAAACTAAAGAAACAGCCGAAAAGTTTTGAAAAAGCTGGAATCAAAAAAAGAATCATTGAACTTTTGAAAGAGGGCGAGGAAGAAGCACTTTTTTCCAAAATGCTGGCAACCATCAGGCGTGACGCCCCAATCCATTTTGTTTTACCTGAAAAAGTTTGGCGAGAAGATGTGGATATGGTAAAAGTCCAGAAATTATTTGCCGAGTTTGAGTTTCGTCAGCTTGGTGTAAAAGTGGCCGAAGTACTTTCTCTCGATTTACCCGCAAACTCTGCAGGAACGGAGAGTCCAGATGACATAGCCGAAGTCGGACTTCTTTTGTGGGTGGTGGATTCAAACAAAACAAGTCCGTTGCTTGACGATATTTTGTCATACACTCGGACGGAGACCTTGATAGATGCTCGTAAGACTTTGAAAAAGACTATACAAGAGCAAGGTCTGACATTTGTCGCTGAGACAATAGAAAAACCTCTCGTGCCTATTATAAAAAAGATGAAAGTTAGTGGGGTAAAAATAGACGTAGAACGACTTCGACTTTTGTCCAAAAAATATCACGCAGAACTGGAGTCTCTGGGAAAGCAGATTTGGAAAATAGTTGGACAGGAGTTTAATATTGCCTCGCCTAAACAGCTCGGAGAAATGCTTTTTGTCAAAATGGGATTGAAGCCGAAAAATCAAAAGAAAACGGCAAGTGGGGGGTTTTCCACAAAAGAGTCAGAATTGGAGAAACTTCGTGATGAACACCCGATTGCCGGACTTGTTCTTGAATATCGCGAATTGGCAAAACTTCTCGGTACATATATAGATACGATACCAACACAAGTGGCAGAGGACGGCAGGCTTCACGCTGATTTCTTGCAGACAGGCACCACAACAGGCAGAATGGGTTGCGAAAATCCAAACCTGCAAAACATACCAAATAAGACAGAGCTTGGACTGGAGATTCGCAAGTCATTTATTGCAGAGAAAAGTTACAAGCTTGTGGCTTTTGATTATTCTCAGATAGAGCTTCGTATTGCCGCTTTCCTCTCGGGTGATAAAAAGTTGCTCCAGATTTTCAAAAAGGGCCTTGATGTTCATACTGCGGTGGCAAGCGAAGTTTTTGCAGTCCCTCCGTCTGAAGTAACAAAAGACATGCGTCGCAAAGCCAAGGTTATAAACTTTGGTGTGATGTATGGTATGGGTGTGACAGCACTCCAGAAAAATATCGGTACGGGGAGAGAAGAAGCCAAGATATTTTTGGATAATTATTTTCAAAAGTTTTTAGGTTTGGCGGAGTATTTGGAAAAAGTTAAAAGAGAAACAGCACAAAAGGGCTACACAGAAACATTCTTTGGTCGTCGCAGGTATTTCCCAGACATCCGCTCCAAACTGCCTTTTATGCGCGCTTCTGCCGAGCGTATGGCCGTGAACGCGCCTATACAGGGTACAGAAGCTGATATTATAAAACTAGCAATGATAGAAATTGATCAATTTTTGGAAAGCAGGGATTTAAAAAAAGATGTCAAGTTGCTTCTTCAAGTTCACGATGAACTTGTATATGAAGTCAACGAAGAAGTGGTCAAGTCAATCGCTCCGGAAATTCAAAAAATAATGGAAAATATTATTCTGCCGGAGAAAATTTTTGGAATAAAAATTACAACCAATGTATCTGTCGGCGATAATTGGGGAGAGATGGTACAAATGTAAATATATGTTCTATTTTTTACACGGTACAGATACACACAAGGCACGCAGAAAACTTCACCAGTTTTTGGATTTGGCAGAGAAAAAGCGTCCTCTGGCAGAGTTATTTAAGATAACCACAGAAAACTGGAGTGAGGGGCAGTTTGATGAACTGCTTGTATCTCGTGGTTTGTTTGAACAAAAATATACTGTGGTTCTAGATAATCTTTTCGAAAGAAAAGAAATAAAAGATTACATATTAGAGCGTATGGAAAATGTTGCCACCTCTGAACAAATATTTTTGATGTTAGAAGGAAAGGTGGATGGGCCAACACTGAAAAATATAGAAAAATTTTCCAAGCAGGTGGAGGAGTTTGCAAAGTCTGAAAATATTAAACACTCGGTGTTTAATATTTTCTCCATTACGGAAGGACTGGTTCGGAAAGATAAGAAGCATCTTTGGATATCATATGTTGATTTGCTTTCAAAGGGTGCTCCCGCAGAAGAAATTCACGGCATACTTTTCTGGCAAGTTAAGAATATGATTCTGGCAAGCAAAGGAGGTAATCAGAAAGAAACAAGACTTTCACCTTTTGTTTACAAAAATGCCCTGACGGGAGCCAGAAAATATAGAACTGAAGAGCTCGTCACGATGTCCTCGCAATTAGTTGATATGACTCACCGAGTTAGACAAGGAGAAGGAGAGCTTGAAATAATGCTAGAGAAGTGGATTTTGGAGAAATAGAAATTGGACTTTTAGGATTTTTCTGCTATATTACAAAGGTAATTTCTAATTTTCAATTTCTAATTTCTAAACAAAATTTTGCGCCTATAGCTCAATGGTAGAGCATTCGCCTTTTAAGCGATCGACCATGGTCCGATTCCATGTAGGCGCACCATCAACGAACTGAACGGTTTTTTGGAAGCCAGAAGGTGGGACGCGCGAAGCGCGTCCCACTGATTTCCCCCCATTTTTCCAAACGAATTCAGAATTTTTGGCGCG
>Ga0155931_114_pt2 | contig 15666 bp, 20 predicted proteins | sample RifCSPlowO2_02_FD_107585 | JGI IMG/M metagenome (GOLD analysis project Ga0155931, IMG submission 107585) | Candidatus Zambryskibacteria bacterium RIFCSPLOWO2_02_39_10
GTGTGGTAGTTGAGGGATTGTCCTATGTTGATGAATCAATGCTTACTGGTGAGCCAATTCCAGTAGAAAAAAGCGCTGGTACGCAAGTTGTCGCAGGGACAATCAATACAACAGGCGCTTTTAATTTTAAAGCCACAAAAGTTGGTTCTGAAACACTTCTCTCTCACATTATAAAAATGGTTGAAAATGCGCAAGGAAGTAAAGCGCCAATACAAGCGCTTGCGGATAAAATATCTGCTGTATTTGTGCCGATTGTATTAGTCATCGCAATTATTTCATTTGGATTATGGATGTACTTTGGTCTACCAGTGTTTGGTTTTTCAAAAGCGCTTTCATTTGCCCTGACTTCATTTGTAGGAATACTTGTTATTGCTTGTCCGTGCGCGCTTGGACTTGCGACACCTACCGCAGTAATTGTTGGAGTTGGTAAGGGCGCAAAAGAAGGCATTTTAATTAAAGATGCTACTGCGCTTGAAACACTTTATAAGGCAAATATTGTTGTTGTTGATAAAACAGGAACTATCACAAAAGGCAAACCAGAACTGACAAAAGCGCAAGTTTTAGGAAATAAAAATGAGGAAGAAATTATTTCAATCCTTGCTACGCTTGAAAGCAAATCAGAGCATCCTATAGCTCGCGCAATTGTAAATTATGCGAAAGAAAAAAATATTAACACAAAAAGTATTTCAAATTTTGAAATTATAAAAGGCAAAGGTCTTAAAGGAACGATTGAGGATACAGAATATTTTGCAGGTAATATAAAAATAATTTCTGACTTGAATATTTCATATAATATTCAATCTTTGGAACAGGAAACAAAGCAAGGCAAAACACCAGTATTGCTTGCAAATAAAAACGCATTACTTGGAATAGTTTTTGTCGCGGATCCTATCAAGCCAGAAGCAATTGAAACAATAAAAGCATTACATAAATTGAGAAAGAAAGTGGTAATGCTCACAGGCGATGACAAAAATACAGCCAAATATATCGCCAAAATTGTAGGCATTGATAAAGTTTTCGCAGAGGTAATGCCAGAGGACAAATTAAACATTATAAAGGACTTACAAAGTAAAGGGAATATTGTGGTTATGGCGGGCGATGGTGTAAATGACGCGCCTGCTCTTGTTCAAGCAGATGTTGGCGTTGCAATGGGAACAGGAACAGATGTTGCGATTGAATCAGCGGGAATTACTTTACTTGATGGAGATATTTCAAAACTTGTAAAAGCAGTGAAATTATCAAAAATGACAATGAACGGAATCAAGCAAAATCTTTTCTGGGCTTTTATCTATAATATTGTAGGTATTCCACTTGCAGGCGGGGCTTTTTATCCAGTCTTTGGTTGGCTGCTCTCGCCTGTTTTTGCTGGTTTTGCTATGGCGATGTCGTCTGTATCTGTTGTGTCAAACTCATTAAGAATTAAGGCAAAGAAATTATAATATGAAAACATACACATTTCATGTATCGGGTACTCATTGTGCTTCATGCAAAATCTTGATTGAAGATATTTTAAATGAACAAATAGGAATACAAAATACTCACGTTGATTTGAAAAGCGAAATTGTATCAGTTGAAACTGAACTTGATAACAGTAAACACGAGTTAGCAGAAATGCTGAATGAAAAAATAAAACACAACGGCTATACTCTTTCGGTTGAGAAAATTACTAAAGAAGATAAAAATAACGGGGTTATTTGGCAAGCTATTCCAATCGGTCTTGCGTTTCTTGTTTTATTTTTTATTTTACAAAAATCAGGAATATTGAATCTCGGTATCGGAGGCACTGCCACACCAGCAACAAGTTTTATCATTGGTCTAATCGCATCAGTTTCTAGTTGTCTTGCTATTGTTGGTGGGCTTGTTCTTTCCCTATCGGCGACAGTCTCCAAAGACAATATCAGCGACAAAAAGAATTTTGTACTTTTCCACGTTGGAAGGCTCGTTAGTTTTACAATCTTGGGCGGGGTTCTCGGATTGATTGGAAACGCCATAGGTATTAGTTTTACATTTACAGCAATACTGGGAATTACTGCATCAGCCGTTATGATACTCCTTGGTTTAAACTTGGTAGGAGTATTCGCAAAAAATAAAATTGCTTTATCTCCTGCAATTTTTAATTTTTTTAGAAAAATAGAACACAAAACACTTACACCACTTATCATTGGTTTTGGTACATTTTTCTTGCCATGTGGATTCACCCAATCAATGCAAGTTGCCGCACTTTCTAGTGGATCATTTATGTCTGGGCTTCTCATTATGTTTTCGTTTGCGCTTGGGACGTTGCCAATACTTGCATTGCTTTCATTCGGTTCAGTGTCATTTGCACACTCAAAACACGCACCACTTTTTTTTAAATCCGCAGGAATAATTGTAATAGGTCTTGGATTGTTTGCACTTCTCGCTGGACTTGCCGGACTCGGTATCATCAATCCTTTATTCAGCATTTAATTTTTGATATATAACTGGGTACAATATAACAACGGCTCTCGCAAAAACTAAAAATAAAAACTATTTTTATTTTTGATTTTTGCTCGTTTGTTGTTATAATCACTTTATGAATAAAACTGCTTCAATTATTCTCACAATTGCCCTTGTCATTGGACTTGGGATTATTTTTGTTGGCAGTTCTAAATCAAACAATAATACCAAAACTGCTTCAAATCAGACAGTCCAAAATAGTGTGATAAAAGATGGCGTGCAATATATCACTATTAACGCCAAGAGCGGGTACTCGCCAAGAGTGAGTACGGCACAGGCAGGTATCCCGACAAAACTCATCGTAAAAACAGATGGGACATATGATTGTTCAGCATCACTTGCAATTCATTCAATCGGATATCAAAAAATCTTACCCCAAACGGGAGAAACAGAAATTGATATTGGTACGCAAAAATCAGGAGAAACATTGCAAGGCGTTTGCGGTATGGGTATGTTCAGTTTTCAGATTAAGTTTAGCTAAGATTTTTTGTCAGTCCCGAATTTCGCCAAAAGAAAACAGCGGAGCAAGCGGAGGATTCCTCATAGCGGATCTCTCCTCCTCCTCCGCTTGCGACATCCGAATTCAGAAAAGATTAGCCGAGTGTTTTGCGAAATCCTTTCCCTAAAAAATAGTTTTCGCAAAACCGAGTCCGCATTAGTCCCGCCACACTGCCCAGAAACTTCTCGGGCAGAACACCAAAGAAAAATGCCCTTTCCTTTTTAGAAGAAATTGGTCGCGCGCAAATCCGAAAAGCAAGGAACATTTTTCTTTGGTGTCCGCCGAGGCTCTGCGAGGCGGTGGCGGGACTGATTCATTCGTCCAGTTTCCGCTCGAAAAAGGTTCGCGCAAAGTGTATAATTACAGCACAAAAATGCATAAAATTTTAGTTATTCTCGGTCCAACTGCCACCGGAAAATCAGATTTGGCTGTAAAACTGGCTAGAAGGTACAATGGCGAAGTTATTTCCGCTGATTCACGGCAGGTATATAAAGGGCTTGATATAGGCACTGGGAAAATCACAAAAAAGGAGATGCAAGGTGTTCCCCACCACATGCTTGATATTGTTTCTCCCAAAAAAGTTTTTACTGTTTCAGAATGGAAAAAAATCGCGGAAGAAAAAATCAAAGATATTTTATCTAGAGGAAAACTACCAATAATATGCGGTGGTACAGGATTTTATATACGATATATCGTATATAATATTAGTTTGCCTGAAGTACCTCCAAACAAAGAATTACGAAAAAAACTAGGAAAGAAAACTGTATCGGAACTGTTTGAGATACTAAACAAACTTGATCCTAGACGAGCAAAAAATATAGCAAAGGAACAGGGTAGCAAAAATCCTGTCAGACTAATCCGAGCCATTGAGATAGTCGCCGCTTTAGGAAAAATACCACCGATATATCGTCCAAATAGAAAAACTTACAAATTTTTACAAATTGGACTGAATGCCAAACCAGAAATATCGAAAGAACGAATCCATATTCGCCTATTCGCGCGAATTAGAGAAGGTATGATAAGGGAGGTAAGAAATCTACACAAAAACGGTCTTTCATGGAAGCGCATGAATGAACTTGGTCTTGAATATAGATATCTTTCTCGATATCTACAAAAGAAAATAACCAAAGCTGAACTTATAAAAAAGCTAGAAACAGAAATCTGGCGCTATGCCAAACGGCAGATGACATGGTTTAAACGAGATAACAGAATAAAGTGGTATTCCCCTGCTGAAACAATGAAAATTGAGAAGGAAGTGGCAAAATTTTTAAAAACATAGTAAGGTAAAATAGGAGGTCTTTTATGAAAAAAGAGCGTGGGAATGGAGCAAATGTTATCGTCCTAAGTCCTACTGACGAGATGTTGGTTGTACGGCAAAATTATGGAGAGAAAAAATGGATGCTCCCGGGCGGAAATATTGAGCGAGGAGAATCGCCTCGGCATGCTGCTCAGGAAGAAACAGAGGAGGAAGCAGGAACCCTAATAGACGAGAAGGAACTCAAACTCATTGCCTGTTTTGTGCAACGTCCAAATGGAATTGTTTTTCTCTATGAAACTCGAATATTTTCAGGAGAAATTCTGCAAGAGCCAACCAATGAAATAATCGAGGTTCGTTTTATGAGCTTCGAGGAAATCATGGAGAGGCGGGAAACATTTGGTCTCGGATATATGCGGATGATTGTACGATATATGCGCTGTAAGCAAGGCATTGACTCTATTCCGTATGAAGGCCGACTATCTGACCCTGTGGAATATCCAAAAAATCTTCTTGCCAAATACAACGACCTTGTTCTTTCAATTTAGGGGCCCAAAGTGGCCCCATTTTTCTTGCCAAAAAATCTGTAAAGCAATACGATGTAAGAATGAAAGTCGTTATACTTGCCGCAGGAAAAGGCACTCGTCTCTTGCCACTTACAGAACACACACCAAAACCTCTGTTAAAAATCGGGGGTATTGCTACTATTGACCGTACACTCCGATCATTACCAAAATCGATTGATGAAATAATAATAATAGTCAGCCATCTCAAAGCAAAAATTATATCGCACAGCGGAAATATCTCAAATGGACGCCCTATCACATATATTGAACAAACTGGAATAAATGGAACTTTTGGGGCACTTCTTTGTGCAAGAGAAAAATTTACTCCAAAAGAAAGATTCTTGGTGTTAAATGGTGATGATATATACAATAAAGAAGAGCTGGAGGAGCATCTCCTTCATCTACGAGCTTTTGGTATACAACACGCTAAAATGCCGGGGTATGACAGTATTCACATCGATGACAATAGTCATGTAACAGGATTTCATCCTCTTACAGAAAAAGAAAAAAAGGATGGGGCGCTAGTATCTATAGGGTCATATGTGATTGATACTCACATATTTGACAGTCCTGGAATTATCATCCAAAACGGAGAGTATGGACTTCCACATACAATTTTAGCTCAAAGAGAAACATTTCCCATTACCGCAATTACAACAAAAAAATGGATGCCAATTAATTCGTTTGAAGATCTAGAAAAAGCTAAAAATAATACTTATTTTAGCCACCTTGCAAATATGCCAGATGATAATAATCTGTTTCCAGAAGATTCTTTTATAGCAAGTTCACCAAATGAAACTTTACCTCCAAAATCAGAAAATGCAGAAAAAAGCATTTGAGAATATGTCATACTAGAATACCCCGAGGCATAGCCATTCAACATTACAGAAAGTGGCTCCAAAGAAATGATATTTTTTAATCGTAGAAGAAGCGACATCAGATCATTTTCAATATTCCAAACTTCTCCTTTTAGACCCTTACCATATACAGGTGGGTCCAAAATAATGATATCATATTTACTACCACGCTTGATTTCTCTTTCTGCAAACTTACGAACATCATCTACAATAAATCTAATTGGTTTTTCTTTTAATCCAGAAAGGTCACGATTTTTCATCGCCAAATCCACAGCAAACTTTGAGGAATCAACATGAGTAACCTCTGCTCCGGCTTTGGCGCAAGCTAAAGATGCTCCTCCCGTATAACCAAACAAATTTAGAACATACACAGGGTTACCTTGTGTGGTTCTAGTTTGTATTTTGTCCGCAATCCATTCCCACTGTGCCGACTGTTCTGGGAAAAGCCCTATGTGTTTTGACGGTAAAAGTTTTAAGGAAAAAGTAATTCCCTCAAGTGTCACCTGCCATGGATCAGAAATTTCTTTCATTATCTGCCATTTGCCTGTTGTCCTGACTCGTTCGAATTTAGCCGATATATCGTCCCATTTCGATTTTGATAACATTTTTGGCCACAAAGCTTGTGGGTCAGGACGAGAAAGAACCACCCTACCGTATCGCTCCAACTTTTGACCATCCCCGCTATCAAGCAGTTCATAATCGTCTGATCTTTCTGCAACTAAAATATTTTGTAAGATATGTTCCATAAATACGTTGGAACATTTTGGTACAGTATACTGTACCAAAATGTTTATTTTAATCCAGCAACAAGAAAAGAGACTTGTCGCTCCCTGTCATGGTCTAACTCAACCAACATTATCTCCTGCCAGCCTCCCTTCAGGAGCTTGCCATCTTCCACGATAAGCGAAATGGATGGATGAATCAAGAGAGCTTGGGCGTGAGCGTGCCCGTTGACACATTCATTGATTACTCCGTTTTCGTCTGGTTCACAGAGATGGGTAGTGCGTTTGCCTGTTTTGTTTTCAGAATGGCAAATATCGTTATGTCCATATTCATCGGCAGGATGGGCAAATTTGTCCAAAACTTTGCGTAAATCTGATGCATAACCAAGCCTCTCCGAAGGGCCAATCAAATTTTTCTCATTTTCATTGACCCAAATCCCGCAAGTGGTATGGTGTGTTTGGATAACAATACTTCCACGCTTCACACCCGATTTCTGTATCACCTCTTCCACATCGTCTGTAATAGTAATGAACTCCTGGCGATATTTTGTCTGATATTTTTTGCTCTCAAGATAAGAGTAAAATTCTCCTTTCATAAGGATATACTATACATCTTTCAACAATATCATTCAATATTTGGGTGGTCGACCGGTGACGATCCGGCAACCTTCCGCGCCACAGGCGGATGCTCTACCAATTGAGCTACGACCACCATTAACTCCTCATTTATAACAGAAAAACAACTTATTTCCAAATTCTTTTTATTTATTTATTTCGACCTTCATGTTCTTTGCTGATAGCGGAATAAATCTCAAGGAGAGCAAAAAGTAGACTGAGGACGAGCGGTCCCAATAAGAATCCTAGAGGCCCGAAAAAACTTATACCCCCAAAGATAGAAAGCAAAATAAGAAACGGGTGGAGTCGCATTCCTCGTTCAACCAGTTTTGGTCCTAAAAAGTTGTCAATGAGTCCCACTGCCATCATGCCCCAAAGGAAAAGGCCTAGGGCGGAAAAGGTCTCTCCACTAAAATATAGAAAGAGAATGGCTGGAAGAAGGACCAGAGCTGTTCCAATGCTTGGAACTAGCGCAGAGATTGCCGCAACACTACCCCAAAGAAATGGATTGGGAACTCCAAAGATAGTAAACCCAACCGCGGTTAATATGCCTTGAATAACAGCTATGGTTAAATTTCCCCTGACGACCGAATTAATTGCTATGGCAATTTTATTAAAAATAGTTTCATCGTGAATATCCTGCAATGGACTTAGTGCGATAACAGTCTTTTTCAATTTGTGACCATCTTTAAACAAATAATACAGAGCGAAAAGAAATATAAATATACTGATTATTACTTTTGCAAAACCGGCAAAGAGTGGACCAAGATGCTGGAGTAACCAATTTAATCCCTGCTTTAAATACAGGTTAACATCGAGAGAGTTTACCCGTGCAGGAGAAAAACTGGTCAGGTTCTGTATAGCCAGACTGGCATTACTAGAAATATCGACCTCACCACTATTCTCTATGAGAAAAGAGTAAAGCTCGGTTGCTTCCTGAAAAATCTGTATACCCAGAAAAATAAGAGGCACAACAACAACGACCAAAACAAAAAAGGTGGTCAATAATGCCGCTAAACCCTTTCTCTCCCTTGTGATGATAAGGGCCTTTTTATGAATTGGATCAAAAACAGTTGCAAAAACTATTGCTAGGATAAGAGCAAAAATAAAAGGTTTAAAAATAAAAAAAGAAAGTATAAAAATACCCGAGAGGAGGGTAATTAAAAAATAAAGTTCTGTTTTTGAGTGTTTCATATTCTTAATTCTGAACAAGTCTGTAAAACACGTCCTATCAATTTTATTGAATTATGAGATTAAGTATATAATCCACGAAGCCTCCGGGTATAACATGTGAATCAATGTACAAAATTAGCAACATAACTAAAATAACTACAATAATCCACAACTGCACTCTAAATAATTTAGGCAACGAAAAAGGAGTAAAAGGTTCATGTTTTATCCAAAACACTAAAGCTGAGATTGGAAAAAATAATAAATAATAAGGAACTGGTGATTTAAGTATCTCAGATAAATTAACTCCAGTGAGTCCTCCATCTTTGTAAGAAAGCGCTAAAGGGTATAAAAAAATAAATAATGAGACTAGTGAATAGAGAATTAATCCCAAAGATTTACGAAACCAAACACCAATCAGACCTAAAATACCGAAAACAGGGGCCACTCCCAATATTCCGAGTGGACTGGGATGACCTGTAAAAAGCACTCCAAACAAAGGAACTAAAAATATAATTGAAATTATTATGAATAATTTTACCATAACTTTTCTCTAAATTATAATGTTTGATTATGATTAAAAATTTTTCTTCCCCCACTTCGACTCCGCTCAATGCAGGAAAAATTAAAATATGGTTCCGAGCCAATGTTTTTCTTCGGGTTCTTCTACAGTTTTGAGCGGTATGACTCTCGTAATTATTATAACATAATTCGTTTTGTGTCCAGAGGGGGACTTGAACCCCCAAGCCTTTCGGCACTACCACCTCAAGGTAGCGAGTTTGCCAATTTCTCCATCTGGACATTAATTCATGCAGTATATGATATTTTTTACTTTTTTTCAACATAAAAAACATCCTCATAAGATTTCTGCATATGCAGAAATCTTATGAGGATGTTTTTCTTACCAATCTTATTCTGCAACTGCTTCTGTGACTTTTGTTTCTACGACCTCTTCGTCAACACTTGGAGTATTATCCGGAAGAGCGCGGATATTTCGCATTTGCCTACGAATTTCCTTGGCTGCTTTGTCTCGTATGTGATAGAGCTTTGCACGACGCACTTTTGAGCGTTTCAATGTTTCGATAGAGTCAATTATGGGAGAGTATAGTGGGAAAATTTTCTCAACGCCTACACCTGACGCCACGCGTCGTACAGTAAAAGTCCCTCCTGCTTCCTTGCCATGTTTTACGGCAATGACCAGTCCCTCAAAGGCCTGCAGACGAGTTTTACCTTTCTCAATAATCTTTTGCCAAACGCGAACATTATCACCGCTTTTTATATCAAGAGACTTTCTGTCAGCTATTTTGACTGAAGACTGGATTTCCATACGTCATGGTAATCTAACACATGCTTTTTATAATTGCAATAATACGTTTATTTTTCCGAACATCCATTTTGGTACAATATATTGTACCAAAATCATTTTTTTAAGTTTGTAATATTTCAAAAGCTTTTTCAAAATCACCTGGGTAAGGCGCTGTTACTGTGTGGCTTTTATCTTTTAAATCGGTAAACGTAATTCCATATGAATGTAAAGCTACGCGCTCCAAGCCAAGACTATTTTTTCGCTCATTTTTTCTTTTGGGAGCATATAAAGAGTCAGAAACAAGAGGATAATTTATTGCTTTGAAATGGACGCGAATTTGATGTGTCCTCCCTGTTTTTGGGAACACGTGTACAAAAGAGTAACCATTTGCCCGAGTTATCACTTTGTAGTCAGTAATGGCCTCCCTCGGCTCTCCCCTTGCTCCGCGTTGGGCAGACCACATTCGAAAATCTTTTTTGCTCCGAGCTATTGGTCTGTCTATTGTTCCGCTGTCATTTTTCATCTCGCCATAAGTAAAGGCGTGATAAACTTTTTCAATCTTGTGCTCTTGAAACTGCTTCTTCAGATTTTCAAACCCCTTTTGTGTTTTGGCCACAAGCATCACTCCGGAAGTTTCCCTATCTAGCCGATGCACTATGCCGGGACGATAAATAATTTCACCTGATGGAGTTGTCCACGACTCTCCAACTTTTTTTATTTTTGGATACTTTAATATTATCCAATCAACCAAAGTTTTCTCTGCGGTTTTACCATCGCTATGCACAACAAGACCGGACGGTTTATTTATTGCCAATATATCTTTATCTTCGTATAAAATCTCTACGTTTTGTGATTTCAATCGTTTATAAATTAGAAATTGAAAATTAGAAATTATTTCCCGTGACGACGGTCTCGTTCACCATATTCCTCAAGAATTTTCAAAAATTCTTCTTTGGAAAAGTCCGGCCACATGGCAGGTGTAAAAAAGAGTTCGCTGTACACCCCTTGCCATGGTAAAAAGCCAGAGAGTCGCATTTCTCCTGATGTGCGGATAATAATATCTGGGTCCGGCATATCGCCTGTCTGTAAATATTTTGCCAAATATTCTTCTGTTATATCTTCCTGTTTTGGATTTTCTGCCACAATTTTTTTCACAGCAGACAGAATTTCTTGTCTTCCTCCATAGTTCAAAGCAAGGTAAATGTGGGGACCAGAATTGTCTTTGGTTTTTTCTTCTACATCTTTCAATATTTTTTGCAAAACTAGAGAGAATCGGGATATATCGCCGACACAATGCAAGACCCCGCCTTCTTTATGAAAATTTTCAAACTCTTTTTGCAAAAACTCTGCTATCAAGTTCAACAAATAGGAAACCTCTTCTTCGGAACGATTCCAGTTTTCGGTTGAAAAGGCATAGAAAATAACGTGCTTTATATCGGCATCCCTTACCCAACGTACAACCTCTTTAAGTTTCTCTCCTCCGGCATGATGACCTTTTAGAGCTAACATGCCTTTGTTTTTTGCCCATCTGCGATTGCCATCCATTATTATTCCCACACAATTCGGTATTTTCATTTAGTCTATTCTACACGATTTTACAAAGTAGACAATATGCTGTACTCTAAAAGCACTATATTGCGGGATTAGCCCGCCCGGATGAATCCGTTCGGACGGGCTCAGTTGGTATATATTCCATGTATACTGTTATATGTTCTAAAAGATAATGAGGGTAACTGTTATAAAGGTATGACAAATAACCTGATTCGCAGATTACACGAACACAAAAATAGACAAAATATTTCTACAAGTAGAATGAGCAATATTGAAGTTGTTTATATCGAAAAATATGATACATTTAGCGAGGCGAGAAAAAGAGAAGTTTATCTAAAAACATCAGCCGGAAGAAGATTTCTAAAAAAGAAATTGAGTACATAAACATGCGGGATTAGCTCAGTTGGTACGAGCAGCGCTTTTACACAGCGAAGGTCACAGGTTCGAGCCCTGTATCCCGCACAAAAATTGTTATAAATTTTTTGTGTGTGATGAGTAAAGTCATGTTATGACTTTACGTCAGGGCTCGAAGCCCGATTGAGGTATTTTATGAGTTTACGAAATAAAATATCCAATTGGGATACTGAATCTGTAAGATTCGAGCCCTGTATCCCGCACAAAAATTCTCTTAATTTAATTGTTAAATTGTGTTAATGTTGTGTTATTGCTCTCGTAGTTCAATGGATAGAACCGTGGACTTCTAAGCCACTAATGTAAGTTCGATTCTTACCGAGAGCACAATTATAGAGATGGGTCAGGTACGGTGGTTTTATTTTGTTTGAGAGCTTGGAGAGAAACTTCCCGCAGATTTATTTCGTCCACTGTTTTTTTCAAAAGTTCTGAATCAATTTCCACATTGCTTGGTAAAATATCTTCTTTGACTGCGAAGAATCCGCCCTCGTCAATCTGGACATAAATATAGAACGATATCAGAGCGGAGAGAGAAAAAATGATGAATGTAGATGTCAAAAAAATCCTCCAATCACGCTTTGGGTGTATGCCGTCTTTTCTATAAGAATCTTCGGACACTTGGAGTTTTTGGAGTAACTTTTTAATTTGTTCTAAAAATTTTGACATATTATTTGTATTTTAAGACTCGGATTTCAAATGTACTCTCCCATAAAGACGGTTCAGCATTTTTTATTTCAGAATCTGCATCACTTATATTTTTGACCAAAACAAACTTGTTGATTTTTATTTTGAAGGGCAAAGATTCCATATGTGCCAAAAATTTATAACTACCAAGCCAGGCCCCTTTTGTTTTTGCCGTGATTTTCAAACTGGTTAGAGTAGTGGAAGCAAAGGACGGGTCGTCTTCAAAAATAAGTGACTGAATAGTCATTTCAAGCCCACTCTCCCTTGCTATTCTTTCCAAATTTTCAATAAATCCAACATCCCCATCCTTGGCGATTATAGAACTATCAATTAGATTGATATTCGAATCTGCATTTTTTATCATTCTCTCTACCAAAAGGGAATTTTCTTGTTTTTTAACTTGTGCATTCAGTTCACTTATCAAACGACCTGTTTGCTCATTTTTGTTTTTTATATTGGAGAAAATAATATAGTATATTGAGCAAAACCATATTATGCAGATAATGAGGACAACCAGTATTTTTTTAAGAGAATTTATATTGTTCATATTAGGGAGATTTCTATAGAGAAATTTATATTTTTATCTTGAGCTAGATTTCCAACCGGTAAGTGAACAGTCTGAAATACTTTAGTCCCCTCCAGAGTTTTTACAAATGCCACCAAGTCCTCACGCTTGTTGGCAATACCTATAATGACTATATTTGCAGTCGTTACGTCTGTATATTTATAATTAATTCCACTAATATATATGTTCTCTGATTTGCTTTGAATAATAATGTCCACAAGAGGTCTGAATTTCGGATATGAAAGAACATTATTTATAACTCTTAGTTTGGCATTGGTATCAAAAACAATATCAGATATGGAATCTGTATTTTTGAATAATGTTGAATTATCCATATATTTTTTTTGTAAAACAGCTTCTTTCTCCTTAAACCCGGAAATAAACCACAAAGGAAGAGTAAAAACTATAGAGGAAACTTGCAAAAAAATAACAAATGAAAGGATAACCACCATGCGACGCAGAGCATACTCCGATTTTATTTTTTGTTTTAGATTTTGAGGAAGAAGATTGAACATGTTTCGTTGTTTAGAGTTTACTTATATTAACGTATCCGAAGGAAGGGCTAGTCCTACCGCCGGTCCGTAGCGAAGAGAATCAGGAAATGGGATAGCCGGCGTGAAAAGATTTACATCAAAAGCATTTGTCCAAACATTTCCTAAAACTATCGGTGTGCCACTTTGATTTGAGAGGGTTAGTATAACCCATTCCGGAATATTCTCACCAACTACAATTATCTGGGTTATTTTCTTTTCCGGCTTGTCTAAATTTTCTTTCAAGGTATGCCAATATGTGTAAAGCTTTTTAACTTCTTGCGATAAAAAATCAGGGTTTGGAATTGGCCCGCGCTGGAGTAAAATGGTGGATGTGAAGCGAACAAGACGGTCGCTCTCAACATACAAACCGACCTTTTCTTTTCCAAAATGAACCAAAAGCGAAGTACCACGGCTTCCTTTCGGCAATAGTGCTCGGGTTATAGCTTGAGATTCTATTCCCAAAGCAAGAAGAGAAAGTCCGGCGGTTTCGGCCATTCCAACATACATATCAATGACGCTTATGGGTAAGGCCGTAACCACTACATCCAAATGTCCCTTATCACGATGGTCCACTACAACATAATCAAAGAGAAGTTCGCTCTGAGAAACCGGCACAGACTCTTCCATTTTGGATTCCACTGCGCTTAAAACTTCTTCAGGTTTGACAATGGGAATTTTTGCCGTAAAGATATACACTTTCTCTTCAGGCAAAGATATTTTGACATGCTCAAATCCTAGGTCTTTTTTCAATGTTTTCCATATATTTAGAACTTTTTCTTTATCGTGCATTTCTCCAGAAACAATAGTCCCCGGGGAGAGTTCTACTTCAGCGTATTTTTCTATATAAATCCGTCCATCTTTTTTGCCAAACTGAATACAGTGAATAGCCGAATCCGAAATGGATAGACCGGCAAATGGTATGTTCAGAAATTTTGGTGGAGGAAATGCCTCAAAAATTTTATTGAACTTCATTAATTTAATTATATCACAACTTATTTGTGTCTAAGTAACTTTTTAATATAAGAGCGGCAGCAGAAGCATCATGCATGTCGTTTTTGCCTTGCAAACGCTCTGCTTCCATGGATGTCAAAAACTCAGGATGCATATGGACAGGCAGGCCTAGTTTTTCTTCCAAATCTTTTACAAATGGGCTAATTTTTTTCATTATTTCATTTTCCTGTTGAGCGAAATTCCTCGACTCCCCTACCACAATTTCCCCAATATTGTTTTCCTTACAAATAGACGATATATCGTCTATTATGTCTTTTGAATTCTCTAGAACTTTTAAGGGAAAAGCAAAATTGCCTGACTCGTCTGAAATAGCAAGTCCTACATTTTTTGCACCATAGTCAATACCCAAATACTTCATACCTGACATTTTAACCTAAAATTATCAAATTTGCATCGCACCACATACGTTACAATCATGCTATAGCATGATTGTAACGTATGTGGCATATTTGATTATTACCTTAAAAAAAGCTAGAATATCGTAATGGATACGGTATTAAATGGTTTACCAATCTGGCTTTTTATTGTGATAACACTATGGTCAATCCCGTGGAAAGGAGTCGCCCTGTGGAAAGCCGCTCAACTGTCACACAAAAAGTGGTTTATTATTTTATTACTTGTAAACACACTTGGCATTTTGGACATCATTTATATCCATTTTGTGGCGCGGAAATACACAGTTGAAACAATTGAAAAAACGTAGGAGAAATAGCTATATTTAACTAATTCGCTGTAGCGCGGAGGAGTGGCTCGAGAGGTTTAAGGCACCGCTCTTGAAAAGCGGAAACTGGGCAACTGGTTCGTGAGTTCGAATCTCACCTCCTCCGCATTGCATTGAATTTTGAATTCCCGCCAAAAAACGGGTCGGCACGAAGTGCCGACGAATGAATCGCCCGCCCGCCAAACCCAGAATCTGCAAGGGTTTTCCACGCTCCGCGTGGCTCCTCGTTGCCAATGCAAATTTAAAAGTGATACAATTACTTTGTACTCAATCGAATAGCTCGCGCCTTTTTATTTCGCAATTTTTTAATTGTGGATCTAAAAGGGCATCTCTGACAGTTTGGCGCAAGCTAGATTGAGTACACAGAGTTGCCCTTTTAGGTTTTTAACTATTTTTAAATATATGGACATAACAAGAAAATTTTTTATCTATACTCGTAAATCTACTGATACCGAAGATCGTCAAGTCCGAAGCATTTCGGATCAGTTGGCCGAATTAAAATCTCTTGCTCTCAAAGAAAATATTGAGGTTGTGGATGTGTTCGTGGAAAAACAAACCGCCAAAATTCCGGGTCGGCCAATCTTTACCGAAATGACTTCGAGACTTGAAGCTGGCGAAGCCAGCGGTATTCTCGCATGGCATCCTTTATGTTAACCATCTAACCTGTGGATATCTGCATTTGTATTTCTAGGCCAGTCGAAAAAGAACTTTTTTCAAAGAAC
>Ga0155931_121_pt1 | contig 13688 bp, 14 predicted proteins | sample RifCSPlowO2_02_FD_107585 | JGI IMG/M metagenome (GOLD analysis project Ga0155931, IMG submission 107585) | Candidatus Zambryskibacteria bacterium RIFCSPLOWO2_02_39_10
GCCGCGACGTTTACAGCGTCGTGAAATTGCTGCTATTCGATCGGCGCAATGAGATAACAATATCAAAATATGACATTAATGCAAGAATCTGTTTTAAAAATATGGTTTAAATTAAAATCATACCACTTCTTTGCGATCGCAAAGAAGTGGTATGATTTTAAAAAGTGGAGAAAAGTGGAGAAAAGTGGAGAAAAGTAATTGCCTAGACTGCTACGCTACCTCGCACAAAACTGTCACTAACAAAAGAACCGTTTTTACCTTTTTTGACCGTAAATGTAAATTCATCATTATTGGAAGGTTTCAAATCTACATGAATTGCCCCGCCTTTCAAGAGTCCACGACCTACCATGAGAGAAGCAATTGGTGTCAGAATTTTTGTTTGGATAAGACGCTTTAGTGGTCGCGCCCCATATTGAGGACTGTATCCTTCTTTTGTTAAATGTTCAAAAACTGCATCCGATATGGTAAGTTTGATTTCCTTTGAAGTCAAACGAGCTCGAACAATATCTACTTGAATTTTAACAATCTCTGCAATAGCTTCATGACTTAAAATATCGAAAACAATAACGTCATCAAGCCGATTGAGGAATTCCGGACGGAAGTGGTCCTTCAAGGCCTCCATGACTTTTGATTTAGCATTTTCGTAGTTTGTTTTGGCACTTTCTAGAGAAGCAAAGCCAATTTTTTCCATTTTGTCTATATAGCGCGCCCCAATATTTGAAGTCAAAATAATGACTGTGTTACGAAAATTAACCGTCCTGCCCTTTGCATCTGTCAAACGACCGTTGTCCAACACTTGGAGAAGAATGTTAAAGACTTCTGGGTGAGCTTTTTCAATCTCATCAAAAAGTATAACGGAGTAAGGTCTATGACGAACCATCTCGGTTATAGTGCCTCCTTCTTCGTGCCCGACATAACCCGGTGGAGCTCCAATAATTTTTGACACACTGTGCTTTTCCATAAATTCCGACATATCAATGCGAATGAGAGCTTTATCGTCATCAAAAAGAAACTCGGCAAGAGCACGTGTCAGCTCGGTCTTGCCCACTCCAGTAGGACCGAGAAAAAGAAATGAGCCGATAGGTCTTTGGGGATCGCTAATTCCAGCGCGGGAACGTTTGATAGTGTCAGAAATTTTTCTGACTGGCTCGGCTTGGCCGACAATACGACGCTTTAGGACATCTTCCATACGGTAAAGTTTTTCCGCTTCTTCTTCCAACATGCGTGAAACAGGAATGCCAGTCCATTTGGAAACTATTGTGGCGATATCGTTTTCTGTAATTTCTTCTTTCAGAATCCGCCTTGAACTCTGGAGTTTTTTCAGCCGTTTTGTTTTTGTGTCCAAATCTTTTTCCAACATGGGGATTTTACCATAGCGAATCTCCGCAACATGTGAGAGGTCAGAGCGGCTCTCCGAAAGTTCCGCTTCCCGACGCAACTCTTCTAGTTGCTTTTTGATGGACTTTATATCTGTTACCGTTTCCTTTTCATTGTTCCATTTTAATTCTATCTCGCGAGTCTCTTCCTTGAGGTCGGCAATTTCCTTTTCAATATCTTTGATGCGGGCTTTTGATTTTTGGTCCGTTTCTTTTTTCAAAGCTTCGTATTCAATCTGAAGTTTTACAATCTTTGAATGGGCAGTCTGCAAAACATCCGGCATATTTTCCAAAGCTATCTTTAGATATGATGCTGACTCGTCTATGAGGTCAACTGCTTTGTCCGGCAAAAATCTGTCTGCAATATACCGGGCTGAAAGATTGACTGCCGCCACGATAGCTTCATCGGTGATACGCACTCCATGATAGAGTTCGTACTTTTCTTTCAATCCGCGGAGTATGGTAACAGTATCATCCACACTCGGCTCGTTGACATAGACCGGTTGGAAACGGCGAGAAAGTGCCGGATCTTTTTCAATATGTTTTTGATATTCTTTCAGAGTAGTTGCCCCTATTGCCCGCAATTCGCCACGGGACAAAGCCGGTTTCAACATATTGGAAGCGTCAAGTGACCCCTCGGCAGAGCCAGCCCCTACAATAGTATGGATTTCATCAACAAACAAAACCACTTTGCCGTCTGATTTTTCTATTTCTTTCAAAATGTTTTTCAAACGCTCTTCAAATTCCCCACGATATTTTGTCCCGGCCACAAGGAGACCTAAGTCAAGCGAGACCAGTTCTTTGTCGCGCAAAGATTCCGGCACTTCACCCATGGACATGCGAATAGCAAGCCCTTCCACAATAGCCGTTTTACCAACACCAGACTCACCGATGAGTATTGGATTGTTTTTTGTGCGACGGGAAAGAATTTGAATGATGCGCGAAATCTCATCATCACGACCTATGACTGGGTCCAGCTTGTTTTGCTGGGCCATGCGTGTCAGTGAGCGAGTGTACTTGGCTAGAGATTTAAATTTCTTTGGTAGGCCGTGGTCAATGGTTTTAGTGCTTCGTATTTCTTCAATAACACGCACAACAGAATCCTTTTCTATCTTAAATTTCGTAAGCAATTCGCGGGCAGGACTTGGCACTTCAATCAAGCTAATGAAAAGATGTTCGGTTGAAACAAACTCGTCACCCAATAGAGTAGTTTCTTTTGTAGAGGCCTCAATAACCTGGGCAAGCTCGGGGGTAAGGTATATTTGATAGGAGGCAGAGAGGGTCTGTCCTTGCTCATTGCCTTCAATGGACTCTAACAGAGAATCTGTCAGCAGTATTGTGTCAACTTCTAGCTTATCTAATATAGAAGTAACTATGCTCTCTTCTTGGAGAATAAGGGCTGTCAGGAGATGAAGAGGATTTACGTGATTTTGACCACGCTCAATAACTAGCTCATGAGCTTTGCGGATTGATTCCTTGGCTTTTGTTGTAAAGTGATTAAAAGGCGGCATATTAATACGAAATAACGAATGGACCTACGAATTGATGACGAATGTACGAATTAAATTCGTATTATTCGTAGCCATTCGTGTTTTAATTCGTTATTTCGTATGGCTAAATTATACTCCATTTTTTGCTTGCGTCAAATTTTACAAAAATATTAATGAATCATTGAGATTTTAGCGATTCTTGCAAAATAATTAATTCTTTTTTCAACATTGAGATAGGTATAAACACTCTGGATTCTTCTGGAGTAAGCATTACGCCAACAACATGGCCAGATAGGTTCAGTAAGGGGCTACCTACATTAAGGTCTCTGGTGGATATATCTGTGTTAATGCCTGAAAGATATTTGGTAGTTGTAGTCCCAGTACCAGAATCTTTCATTTGAAGAGAGACTGCTCTGCCAACCGATACGGTATTTGAAATTTCACCACCAATACTGACCAGTGTTTGACCGAGTTTTGGTTCTAGATTTCCAAGAGTTGCCGGCACAAATGTGTATACTGTTTTTTCTGGCAGGTTTGCTTTAAACAAAATAAAATTCGTATTTTTGTCCACTCCCATTGGAATGAGTTTGAATTCAGTTTCATCACTCATTGTGACAGTGTATATATTTACAATATTTATGTTTTTTCTATGTGCTACCAAGAGTCCATCTTTTGAAACTACCAAACCAATACCATAAAAGTTAGCGCCTTCGGCAAGCGGAGATTTTTCTCTGATGCGCACAATACTTTTTATATTTTGATTTATGGCGTCAATTATAGAATCTTCTTCTTTGACTATGACAGTGGTTATTTCTTTTTTCTGTGGAACAGATGTCAAGATGTTTGCCGGTGTGACTTTTTCAATAGTCTTTTCCACAATGCGATTTATATTACGCGTTACCTCAAGTGGCGCTTGCTGGAGCATGGAGACAGTCATAATACCTGTAGCAATAGAGGTCACAAAACTGACCAGGAGCGTCAGCAAAACAATTTGATTTTTATTGAGGTCTTCCATTGGGTTTATTATAAACGAAAGTGAAAATATAACAATCTAATTTGACAAGTTTATTCAAGTATGCCAATCTTACTACAGATATGGATAAAACGGACGAATTCCTTGAACATATTCTGTGGCAAAACTGGAAATTTTTTGTGCCAATTCTTCTTCCATACCAGAGCGTTGCTGGCCAACTACCATAACAGCTATTTCGTTATGAAGTTGTCTCTGCCTTTGATGATGCCGTATCGCTTCTTTTTGTGTAGTAAATCTTACGTCTAAACCCATGGCATATTTAGTATACCTTTCACATGTATCTTTCAGTCGGCTTTCCGCAAGACTATCTGCTTTGGGTGGATTGCCTTCAAAACCGTAGTCTCCCCATAACTTTTCAAGATATGGGTTAAATTCTTCTATATCTTCATTATTTTGGGTGGGAATTTCAAGACTTTTCATATGTTAATTCTGCTTTATTATTTTCTGTAATGCAAGTACCAAATTATCAATATCCTCTTTTGTACTTTCACGACCGAGGGTAAAACGCAAACTGGATTTATTACAATCGGCTTTGCCGAGAGCAGAAATAACATATGATGAAGAATCTTCTTTCAAGGTTTGACATGACGATGAATATGAACAGGCAATACCGAGAACATCCAGAGAGATGACGGCAAACTCGGCGTCCAACCCCGGAAAACAGATGTTTATATTATTCGGCAAACGTAATTTTCCAGAACCATTTAAACTTGCTTCCGGAAATGTTTCCAAAATTTTTAGAATAGCATAATCGCGAATTTCTGTTAGGCGAACACTTTCTCTTTCTTTCATTTTCTCCGCCAACTCCATAGCGCAAGCAAGTCCCACAGCCGCTGGAAGATTTTCCGTACCGCTTCGCAGTCCCCTTTCTTGTCCACCACCGAAAAGTACCGGCGAAATATTTGTGCCTGATTTTACATACAGTATTCCCGCTCCTCTCGGCCCGTACATTTTTATTCCGTCCAGTGTCATCATATCCACACCAAGTTTCTGCACATCCAATGTCAAGGATGCCCCTTGACATGCATCAGTATGAAAATATGGCAATTTTATGTCAAGGGGCATCCTTGACATATTTTTTTGCCTCCAATTTTTTATGATTCTTCCAATTTCTTTTATCGGCTGTATGGTTCCAATCTCGTTGTTTGCGTACATCACACTGACCAAAACTGTGTTTTCCTTTATAGCAGATTTAACATCTTTTATCGAAACAATCCCCTCATTCGAAACAGGCAGATATGTAACTTGACCACCTCGTCTTTCAATTTCCTTACAAGTTTCCAGAATTGAGGAATGTTCAATTTTTGTCGTCACAATATGTGGAGTGAAATCTTTTGTCCGATTTGCCTCAAAAATACCAAGAAGTGCAAGATTATTTGACTCTGTTCCGCCACTTGTGAAAACAATATCATTTTTCTGGCAACCTAAAATATTAGCAATGCTCTGTCTTGCTTCTACCAATTTCTCTTTTGCCGAAATTGCCTCACCGTACAAGGCTGATGGATTGGCCCACAACTCTCTTTCCACCTCTCGCATTTTCTCTACTACTTCAGGTACAACGGGTGTAGTAGAAACGTAATCCAAAAATACTCTGCCCCGTAGTGAGCTATGCTCTACTACTGGGGTTCTTTTATCTTTCTTTTTCCAGAACATAGTAAAAACATAATAGCTCAAAAGAGTTATAAATAAAAGAAACGGCTCGACTATGATTTTTACAGTCGAGCCTTGTTTACTATGTTTATCTTACTGTCAGAGTTTCACCGGCATACTCCAAACCTTTCGGTTGGATAACAACTTTCTTTTCACCGGATTCGATGTGCCCAGCATTCCAGGCATCAAATCCCAGATCTTGCGCAATACGAGTGACTTTCGAAACATGAGGGAGTGGCACGTAAAGTGCAAATCCAGCACCCATATTGAGATTGCCATACGCTTCCGCATCATCGACTGGTCCATGCTTTTGCAAAAAGTCAAAAATCAAGCGTGGTATTGGTAAACGATTGATGACATACGTGAACGGCTGGGTTGCACGCATCAGTTTGCGCCAACCATGACCGGTAATGTTGACTGCATAATGGATATCCACTCCACGATTGAGACAATCTTCAATCAATCCGACATAGATATACGTTGGATCGAGAAGTGTCTCGCCGTAGGTTCGGCCGTCACGAAGCTTTGTGAGATAACCATTCGGTAATTTCTCGGCGATCTTTCGAGCCAACGTGAGGCCATTTGCGTGAATGCCTGAGCTTCTAATGAGAACGATCGAGTCACCGTGCTGAATCTTCTCTCCCATGATCAGCCGTTTCTTCGGTTTGATAATGCCGATTGCTGAACCAGAAAGTACAACTGCTTCCGGAACCACTAATCCTTTCAATGTCGGAGTTTCGCCACCACCCCACACACATCGTGCGAGATTGCAAGCGTTCTTCCAGCCATTAACGAGATCTCTGGTGCGCTTCTCATCGTTGAACCAGTCCGAGACACCAACTGCGAGATGCATCGCCACCGAAAGTGGAAGTGCTCCGAGTGTGACGATATCATTCACGATCATCGCGACAGTGTCCTGCGCGATTTGGTCGTAATACGACTCGCCAGTCAAGGCATACATCGCATCTGCAACCAAATTCTTGGTACCGAGTCCCTCCTCAACATGAGCGAGGTAACTCTTAGTTGCCTCGATGAGATATGCGCTCTCACCGCGACTCGCTTCGAACTCCCGAAACTCTCCGTCGTTGAGACGATTGATGTTTCCGGCCGTTTCCCGTGCCGCCAGCTGAGCCATTCGCTTGAATGGATCCATGGCATCGTAGATGACGCCGGTTCCTGCGTAGGTCATTCCTTCTTTTTCCATTTCAACTCCCTTTCTTTCTATAGGATCAGTTTCTAAAAACTATATTATCCCAACGTACCTGAAATTACAAATAAGGAGTTTGCGGGAAGGTTACGAGCTGAGTCGATTGTTTTCTTGATTGGCGAGATATAGTAAAATCGCACCAACGATTTATACCTGTCTTGGAAAATTTGTAATGAAAGAGTTTTTGCAAAAGACAACAAAATATAGTATAGTAGCGAAATGTTTGAAGAATCGCTTATTGTCTATGGTTTGGTGGGATGCACAGTGCTTTTGCTTGCATGGATTATCCGCCTTGAAATGCGAATACGAAAATTGCTTGGTGGAAAAACCGCAAAAACACTGGAAGAGGCCGTCAAAGAACTCCATGAAAATACGGAAAAATTAAATCATTTTCAACGCGAAGCCATCAGTCATTTTATAAATGTGGAAAAACGACTAAGTCGCAGTGTTCAGGCAGTAGAAACAATCCGCTTTAATCCATTCAAAGGCACAGGTGAAGGTGGCAATCAATCCTTTTCTACATGCTTTGTGAGCGAGAACGGCAATGGCGCTGTCATCTCCAGCTTGTATTCTCGAGACAGAGTCAGTATTTTTTCAAAACCACTGCAGAAATTTGTGAGCGACTTTGAATTAACAGGCGAAGAAAAAAATGTCATTGAAAACGCAAAAAAGAATCTCAAATAATTTTCTATCATGAACCTAGCTATTTATTACCATGAACACAAATCTTTCAGATATTACAGAACGTGGACCTATCGTGGCAATAATGGGTCACATAGACCATGGTAAATCCACTCTGCTTCATTATATAAGAAATCAAAAGGACAAAACCTCGCTATCTTACTCTCAAGATCGGGCTTTGCCCGCTCTTGAGGAAGCAGGGGGTATAACTCAACATATTTCGGCATACGAGGTTCTACACCAGTCTAAGGAAGGCAAAAAACGAACGATTACTTTTATTGACACACCCGGACATGAAGCTTTCGGTGGAATACGCAGGCGTGGAGCACATGTGGCCGATATTGCCGTGCTTGTCGTTTCTGCCGAGGATGGAGTTAAACCTCAAACCTTGGAAGCTTTGACCTCTATTTTGGAATCCAAAACTCCTTTCATTGTGGCAATAAATAAAATAGACAAACTGGAAGCAAACATAGAACGGACCAAACAATCTCTAGCCGAAAATGAAATATATATAGAAGGGTACGGCGGAGATATTCCGGCAGTTCCAATTTCAGCCAAAACAGGAGAGGGTGTGTCGGAACTTTTGGATATGATTATACTTGTTTCTGAATTAGAAAACCTGACTGGGGATAGAATTGCCCTCGGAGAAGGTATCGTCATTGAAAGTAACATGGATATTAAAAAAGGTATTTCCGCCACATGTATCATACAGAACGGCACTATAGAGAAAGGTTACTACATTGTCTCTGGAAAAGCCGTAGCGCCAGTACGCATCATGGAAAACTATCTTGGCCAAGGATTGGATAAGGCATCATTTTCAAGTCCAGTAAAAATCATCGGCTGGGATGAACTGCCAGAAGTCGGAAATATATTCAAAACATTCAAGACTAGAGAGAACGCTCGAGAAGAAATAGAAAAAAACTTGCTAACACTGGGTGTTAGCAAAAATACAAAAAAGACGGACGAAAATGTTAACGGTTCAGTTTTTAACATTTTGGTCGTTGTAAAAGCTGATACAGGTTCCAGTCTTGAAGCCGTACTGTCAGAAATCGAAAAATTAAAAACAGAAAGAATAAATGCTCAAGTCATATCTTCTGGTATTGGCACAATATCTGAAAACGATGTACGAATAGCAGACGGTAGCAAAAAAGCAATAATTATAGGTTTCCACACAAAAATAGACTCCCCTGCCAAAAACTTGGCAGAAAGAAGTGGAATTGAAATAAAAATATTTGATATTATTTACAAAATGAGTGAGTGGCTGAAAGAAACAATGACAGAAAAAACGCCAAAAGTACAAGAAAAGGAGATAACAGGACTTGCAAAAATCATCAAAATATTTAGTAAAGTAAAAGATAAACAAATCATTGGAGCGAGAGTGGAGAGTGGTTCCATAATACTTGGAGCCCAAGTCAAAATCATCCGTCGTGATGTAGAGATTGGTCAGGGTAGAGTAAAAGAATTACAACAACAAAAAACAAAAACTGGTGAAGTAAGCACTGGTGAATTTGGAGTGTTGATAGAAGCCAAAGTGGAGATTGCTTTGGGAGACCATATAGAAAGTTTTATTATTGTGGAGAAATAATAAAACTAATTTTCAATTTCTAATTTTCAATTTTCAAACAAAAGCAATGAGCAACAGAAGTGAAAAAATTACAGAGATATTACGAGACCTCGGAGCACGTTTTTTATTACTCCATGGAAACAAATCCTCCCTTATTACAGTAACCAGAGTAGTGTTAACAGGAGATGAAAAATATGCTACTATTTTTTTTACGGTGTTCCCTGAAAACTTTGAGAAAACAGCACTGGAGTTTGCCAAACGAAAGCGTAGCGAATTCAAAGGGTTTGTAAAAGAAAACTCAAAACTGGGCAGAATACCGATGATGGACTTTGAAATAGACCTCGGCGAAAAAAATCGCCAAAGAATTGATTCTTTATTAAGTGAGTAGTTGTGATAACATAAAGGCCTGGTAGCCAAGACAGCAAGGCATTCCTCTGCAAAAGGAATATACGGCGGCGCACATCCGCCCCAGGCCTCAAATATTGCCCGAGTGGCGGAATTGGCATACGCGCACGACTTAAGATCGTGTTCCGAAAGGAATGTGGGTTCGATGCCCACCTCGGGCACAAATTAAATACGGAAAAAGCCCGAAATGATTCCTCATGTCATTCGGGCTTGTTGTATGTAAACTTCTTATGGGGGTGATTGCAAACACGATCGGGGTCATGAGTGAGTCCTTTCTTCTTTTAGTTGAGCACTAAGATTGTAGCAGTCGGCAAATTCTTCAACATGACGAGTAAATTTTCTTTTCTGGCTCTCAAATTCCTTGGAACCATCAAATTCATTTACAGTAAGCAGAAGTTTTTTCTTTTTACCAAAAATAACTTCTGCAGAAACACCTTCCGGCAACTTCATGCCCGCATCGCAGTGACCTTTCATGTCCTTAATCCAGTGACGAAAAAGGTCGTTCCACATAATTTACTTCTCTTTCTAGAACAAGTTGTTCTGATATTAAGTCTAACGGGGTTTTAAAACCGTGTCAATAAAGCCGAAAATTGTGCACCCACCAGGGGTCGAACCTGGGACATTCTCCTTAAGAGGGAGCTACTCTACCAGCTGAGTTATGGGTGCAATTATTTTCATTTAATATAACATAATTTATGAAGAATGGAAAAATAATATTATTAATGTATTATAAAGAAGCTAAATAATTTAATGGGCGAGTGGCGGAATTGGTATACGCGCCAGTTTTAGGAACTGGTTCCTCACGGATTGGGAGTTCGAGTCTCCCCTCGCTCACATTTGACTTTTTACTTGTTTATGATATAATCCACCTAGAACCAAAAAGATTGGCGATGTGTCAGTCTTTAACGAAAGTTCTTCGAAAATTCTAGATTGAAAGGGAAAGAATATGAAAGAAATGTTTATCGTTATTGTAACGCTCATTGTGTTTGCTCTTGTCAGTCTCATGCTTATAGCAAGTGGGGTGACAATTTCTGGAATAAACCTTGGAGTAATCGTTCTGGGACTTGAGGTAGCATACCTCATTTTCAGTTTCGGTACGGTCGGAGTTGACGAAGTCGCCGCCAAGTTTATTTTTGGTGCGCCTTTGGGTAATCTCAAACCGGGTCTATACTATGCCCCTGTGGGAATAGTAACAGTCCGAAAGGGTAAGGGCACACTGTACCAAGATGAACTTCCTGGAGAACCGAAACAAATCTTCAGAAAAGATGATAAGGAAACAGTCCCGTACAACATGTTCCCACCAATTCGTATAAAGTTTGGTGGTCCGCAAGAAAATGACGATGAGTCTCTGAAAAGAGATCCGTACAACATTGAAATGGTTGCGGAAGTTGTCCCTGTGGTATCGTGGAAAATCATAGACGCCACGACATTCTTCTCAAGCTATGACGACGATGTCGCATTCAGGAAGATCCTGGAAGACAAGGCTATTGAAGTTTTCGGAAATGAATTCTCCACCGTAACACCCGCAAAGGCATTGGGGACACTTTCAGCGACAAGTCAGAAACTTCAAACAAAGCTTGAGGATGAAACAAAAGACACTGGTGTTAAGATCGTTGACTCCTATGTCAAGCCATTCATCTTCTCTCACCCTCTCAACACTTCAGTGATTGACGTATCAATCGCTAGACGGAGTGCTGAAGTGGTAAAAATCAAAGCGGATGGCGAGAAACGGAGATTGATTGAAGAAGGTACTGGTAACTCGGAAGCTCGACGGCTGATGCTCGAAGCAGAAGCCATCGGCGTGGCCAAGTTGGCCGAGATATCCAAAACTCCAGAGGGTCAAGTGACTCTGTGGATGGAGACAATGGCCAAGGCCTTCACCAGCGCACAATATAGTATCGTGCCTGGCAGTGAACTGTTTACCTCCTTTGCAGGCATCAAGGAGATGCTTGACAAGGTCAAGAAAGGAGCATAGTAATGAGGAGTACGATAATATTCCTGTCTATAATTGCTTTCGCCATAATTGGTAAGAGCATTATGGCGAGAAAAAAACCGCAAACAACTACAACCACACCCAGTGTTTCACTCTCACCTACAGAAATTCCGTGGTACAAAACACTACTGACAAAAAAGGGGTGGGAAGAGAATGAACTCGTTGTAATTCTGGCTTTTCCCTTATTCCACTTGGTCGGCTATGCAGTAGCGCCAGAATGGTGGGTAGTTAACATCTTGATGAACATGAAAATATGGGTCCTTCAGTTAACACTCCTCATCTTTGGACTAATGATTCCTGCAGGCAAGGGATTTATCCATCACAAACTTGGAAAAGTGGGGGTGATAATAGTGGCACTTGCCATACCTATCGTTCTCATCTTGCAAGCAATGGAAGCAAAAGCCCTTCCACCAGATACAACAGTGAAAAAGACGGTGGAAGACTTCTGGTGGTGGAATCTGCGGGCTCAGGGAAAAAGCGATGACCAACTCAAAAAAGAGGCGGAGCAAATGATTGCTATCGCCCTAAAGGAAACACAGTTTAACCAGTACGAGACGGATGGCATCACTCCCCTGCGCAGTAAACGCAAGGGATATGTCTGCGTCATGCAACTGGATGAGGCGCGGTGGTCTCCGCAGGCGGAGGTTCTTGGAACGGACTATGATATGTCCACCCTGGACGGCTGTTTGAAGATGGCGCTCTGGGTCAGGCAACACATGGGTGTTGAGGTATGGAGCCAAGACAAAGTGGCGCGAAGGAACGCCAACCACAAACCGATACGGGTGGTAGCCCCTGTTCCGTCAGAGTGGAGCGAGAAAATCGCCACTCCCGGACAGTTCAGAACCAAGGAGGACGGACCCCTAACCATAATGACTAGTCATGGCTCGGTGAATGATGAGTCAGACATTAAGGTTGACTTAGGTCAAACATCATGGGTTCAGTTTCAATCTAGAAAGGAGAATGAGCAAAAGGAGGAAACGGTCAATGTTACCGTTCTCCGAGAATAATAAAAATCCCCCTAGGTGTAACCTAGGGGGATTTCTGATTTATCTTTATCTTGGAATTTTCAGGTAGGGTTTAGCCTCATCTGGTATATTCACCGACTCAATACCGAAAGAAGCCATGACAAACTTGATGATTCCATAAACCGAAAACATGATAAGCATGCCGACTATTCCCCAGAGGATAGAGCTACGGGCTTCAGCTCGCGAAGCACTCTTATCATCGGCCTCACTTTGCAAAAACTTTATAATACCGTAAATAAAATAGATGAAAGCCAGCCCAAAGAGAAGCATAATGATGGGATTGAGAATCAAATCATTTGCTTTGTTTATAAACGCACCTATAGAGCGAGCGGGCATGCCAATCTAAATAGAATTATATACCGGGAACAGTGGGAAGAACTACATTACCAGTTTGAGTAACCCCCAATGTGGTTGCAAGCCAATTTACAAGACCGTAGATGGAAATCATGATAGCAATGGCAATAATACCGTATATCATAATACCCTTGCCTTCTGCCGCCGCCTTTGGGTCCCCCGCTGAACGAATAAACTTTATAAGACCCCAAAAGAAATAAACCAGAGCAAGAGCAAACATGATAGGAATAATCAAATTAATGATTTTTCCAATACCTTTGACTATATTTTCAATATTAGTAGTGCCTGTTGTTTGGGCCAAAGCCAGAACTGGAGCAAAAGTTATGGCTGCGTAAATAAATTTTTTCATCATTATAATATAATTAATTATTAAACTATTTATAGATTATAGTATAAAATAGCCAAAAGACAAGCTGCGTATAGGTCAGATGTGGATAAATAGTTTATGCATTCCGCTCTGTTGGAATCTGGTATGGATTGTAATTTTGGATATCATCCGGAACATTACCGCCAACATCTATATCAAGTGTTCCTCCAATAAAGTTCAAAATGCCCATTATAGAAATAAAAACAAAAAGGGCAATAATACCCCAAAGCATTTTTTGCTTGCCTTCCTCTCTAGTTTTTTCATCTCCAGAATGCAAAATAAACTGGGCCAAACCCCAGAAGAAAAAGACCAAGGCAACACCAAATAAAACTGGAATTAAACTATTAATAATACTGCCTATATCAGTAATCAAACCTTTCACTCCGAGAAGCGCCGCAAATGAAACGACAGGAAAAAAAGAGGCAAGAGTGGTTATTATATATAGAATTGTTTTTTTCATCCCAGTAGTAGAAAATGACATTTTTTATAATTATATATGCTATTAGTTTCCTGTCAACGAATATCACATTATGAATTCATTCA
>Ga0155931_103_pt1 | contig 9223 bp, 13 predicted proteins | sample RifCSPlowO2_02_FD_107585 | JGI IMG/M metagenome (GOLD analysis project Ga0155931, IMG submission 107585) | Candidatus Zambryskibacteria bacterium RIFCSPLOWO2_02_39_10
TCTCATTTCGAAGAGACCCTAAGGAAAGTTTGGATGTTATAAAAAGCATATTAGAACCACAATACGAAACAATCAGAGAAAATACCCGAGGAGCGATACAGAAATTACTTTTAGAAATTGGGCAAGGCGGCGACAATTTTCCGTCTGCTGAAATGTTGGAGTTGAGTCAAAAGGCCCTATATGAAGCTACAAGATGGATATTAGTTGGAAAATACACATTTCCAAATATCACTCAAGTTTTTGAGTATCTTAAGACTAATGAATTATTAAATCATCGGGTGATTCTTGCAAAGAAGATTTTTGATGCAAGTTTTTCATAGTTTCCAATTTAATCAAAACCCGCCCGAAATTCGCCAAAAGAAAACAGCGGAGCAAGCGGAGGATTCCTCCCCAAATCCCTCCTCCTCCGCTTGCGACTTCCGAATTCAGAAAAGATTAGCCGAGTGTTTTGCGAAATCCTTTCCCCAAAAAATAGTTTTCGCAAAACCGAGTCCGCATTAGTCCCGCCACCCGCCCGAATACTTGGAGGGCAGAACCCCAAAAAGAAAAATGTCCTTTCCTTTTTCAGAAAAAATCAGTCGCGCGTAAATCCGAAATGCAAGGAACATTTTTCTTTTTGGGGTTGCCGAGTGAAGCGAGGCAGTGGCGGAACGATACGAGCGTACGATTTAGTTTCAAGCCACCACGCGCTCCGCGCGTGCGACATCATTTGTTTTGGAAATAGGTTCTAACTTGGTACAATAAAGACACATGAGATTTAGCTCTAGGAATATTCAAGAAATAATTAAAATCTTATAAAGGCAAATCAAATGCCAGAAATCCTGGGCCGGTGAAGAGTAGTGAAAGTAATATTATACCTGCTAGTGCGTATGAAACTATTTTTTCCTGTGATAAAGCACCTGTTTTTCTGGTTGTATAAAAATCAAAAATGATTACGATAAACGCCAAGATGGCCGTGATTTGGGTGTAAAGACCCATAACTAAAAGCGCTCCAACTATGGCATACACAGCTGACGAGACTTTGTATTGTTTACCTAATCTTTCACGCCCAATAGAAAATATGAAAACACCGCAAGCAAGGCGAAGTAAAAACGGAGCCAAAAGTCCAAATGAAAGCAATTCTGGAAATGTAGAAAGGGGATGCATTCTCATATTGTAATACAATATGAGAAAATTTTCAATTTCTGTCCAAATAATCATTTTCAAAAAAATTTTTGAAAATGATTATTTGGACAATAAAACAGTCAATTTTCATTTAGAAACTATGCTATAGTTCCAAAATGAAAACAAGAAAAGAAATAGCCGTTTTGCTTCACAATATTCGCAGTACACATAACGTTGGCTCTATTTTCCGCACGGCGGACGCTCTTGGTATTTCCAAAATCTATATATCTGGATACACTCCTACTCCCTTGGATAAATTTAACAGACCACGGAAGGATATTGCAAAAACCGCCCTCGGTGCAGAAAAAACGATTGGCTGGGTGTATGGTAAAACTCCAGAAGAAATAATAAGCAAACTTAAGAAAGAAAAATTTGAAGTTGTTGCTTTAGAGCAGGGGGAAAATTCTGTTGATTATAAAAAAGTAAAAGTATCCAAAAAAGTTTTATTTATTGTTGGCAATGAAGTTGATGGAATTGAGAAAAGAATTTTAAAATTATGCGATGTTGTCGCCGAAGTTCCAATGAATGGCAAAAAAGAGTCACTCAATGTTTCCGTTGCTTTTGGTGTAGCTCTCTTCCGCATTTTAAACATCTGATTATGGATAATATAAAATAATGCGGTCGTTGCATTTCGTAGTATGTCAAATTATGCATACATTTTTTATATCCAAAATTTTGGTTTAATACGTGATGGAGTCCACTATTTTCCCCAAATTATCATATAAGACGATATTTTCGCGATTCATTTTCCAGAGAGAGGCGTTTCGCCTCAAGTACACTCGCCATTCGTGTTGGTAGAAGTCGCTATCTCCTTTGTGTGTGTTTATGCACGAGCCGTAGTTTATTTTTGTAGAAATAAAGGTTGTGCATTCGTGGCTCCAGTTTGCTGGTAAGGTATTTGTTTCTATCCTACAGCTTGGGAATGAATCTATATAATCAAAACAAGCATCGTTTATTACTCTGTTCGGTATACTGGAGAGGTCTTCATTGCGAGGCAGAGGGCAATTGCTGTTTATATATGGCACAAATTTTTGAAACTGTCCGAGGTAGCCAGAACATTTGTTCAGTTTAAAACTTGCCCCATTTGGCGAGAGGCCGGTGACCAGATACATGATATCGCCGTTTTCCAAATAAATATTTTCTTCGCTGTTTAACATACCAGTGAAGAAAAGATATGTGGCTTTGGGAATAGTAACGCTTACCCCACTCGAGGTGCTTTTGACTGTCCAGCCGGTAAGGTAGATTTGTTCAGGAACCTGCCCCTTCATCTGTATGGTGATATATTCTTGGGATGGGTCGGTAGAGCGATTTACATAGCCAATAGAAACTTTTTCACTAAATACGGATTTATTTTTTTCTGTTTCCAGATTTTTAATTTGACGCTCTACTTCCTTTATTTTTTCTTCTATTTGAGACTTTTGTGGTTGCTTAATTGGGTCACCTGGATAAAAAAGTCCGCGATGAGGGTTTTTTACTCCGCCAAATGCGGCAATAGCTATAATAATAAGTATCCCGATAATCGCCAAATAATGATCGCGTTCCATAACATTATATTAGCATATTTTAGTTGATTTACTTTTGATGTATATTGCAGAAATGTCCACTTCTACCACTGATAACTTTTCGCACAATCGTTCCTTGGCAATTCTTCTTTAGGCATTTTTCTTTAGCTCGCTTGTAAACTTTGTGAGCGTTTTGGAAATTTCCACGCTCCCCGTATATATTGCGATAATCAGACATGGAGTCTCCGCCCATTTTTATAGATTTTGTCAAAATTTCCTGTATTCCTTTGCATATCTTTTTTATTTCTGTATCGCTTAGTGTTACTACTTTACGTTCAGGATTGACTCCAGCTTCCCACAAAACTTCATCGGAATAAATATTGCCAATGCCAGAGACAGTACTTTGGTCCATAAGAACAGTTTTTATCTTGCCATTTGGTTTTAATTTTAGTTGTTTCTCAAATGTTTTCAAGGACAAGTTGTCTAGGGGTTCTGGACCAAGATATGATAGGTCGATTATTTCATTTCGTTTACTTGTTTCAAATAGAATCACTTTTGCAAACTTGCGCATATCAGAGAAGGCCAGATGCTTGCCGTTTGAAAGTATAAAAATGAGGTGAATGAATTGATTAAATGAATCCTGTAAGAGCCCCTTCTCTACCGGCACCCATTTTTCTTGTTTTTGTTTAGAAATTGGAAATTGGAAATTAGAAATTCTTTTGTACTTTCCATACAACAGATGCCCCGTCATTTTCATGTGTATTAAAACTGTCTTACCTCCCGAAAGATGAATCAATACATTTTTCCCTCGCCTTTCCGCATTTTTTACTTTTTCTCCTGTAATTTCTTTCTTGAAGTACTCAAAATATTTTCTACTTTTTATGTTATCAGTGCGTTTGTTTGCCGTGCGAACATAGTAATCTGACCATACATCTCGTATGGAAAGTTTCGGCAAGACTTCGTTTAGACCTTTTACAGTTGTTGTTACCTCGGGAAGTTCAGGCATAATAAGAAATGTAAAGTGTAAATATCAAAATGTAAAATTGAACTTAAATTTTTTATTTTTCATTATTATTTTGCACTTTGATATTTACATTTTTAATTATTCATGACAGTAACTTCAAGGCTTTTTTCACTTTCTCTCCAGTGTCAGAAATATCCGAAACTTTCTTTAATGCTTCGCGCGCTTCACGTTCACTATAGCCAAGGGATTTTAGTGCTTCCAGAGCATCAACATCTCCGGAAATAAATTCTCCGCCTGAAACATCGACAAATTTATCTTTCAGTTCCAAAACGATTTTCTCGGCGCTTTTTTTGCCAACCCCGGAAACTTTTGTGAGGTGAGTGACATCGCCTGTGGCGATGGCTTTTCGGAGATTTCGCAAACTGGCCACAGTCATAATGGCCATGGCGGACTTCGGTCCTATGCCAGAGACAGTGATGAGGAGTTCAAAGAAATTCAGTTCTTCTCTGGTAGTAAATCCGTACAAATCCAAAGCGTTTTCCCGTACAGCAAGATGCGTCCAGAACTCTGTCGTAGCTACCGTCTTGTCTTTATTGCCTCCACTTCGTTTCGGCGGGATAGGCTCCAGGACTGCTGTGTTTGTGTATATTTTGTACCCAATTCCACCAACATCTAAGATAACTGACTTTAAGTCATTTTGGATTATTGTGCCTTTGAGATAGCTTATCATGACCCTATAATACTCTATTTACAAAGTTCGGACTATAGTATAGTATCTCCCTATGCCAATAACAACATCAGCTAAAAAAGCTCTCCGCTCCTCGAAACACAAGAGGGGATTTAATATTGTAAAAAAGGAGCTTATAAACAAAGCCATAAGGCAAGTTAAAAAGCTCATTTCTGAAAAGAAATTTAAGGAAGCAAAAGATTTTTTCCCTCAAGTTCAGAAAATTTTGGACAAGTCCGTCAAAACAGGATTACTAAAGAAAAACACCGCTTCTCGTAAAAAATCTCGCATCAGCGCAATGATTAAAAAAGCAGCCTAATCAAAAACCGCCGGAAGGCGATTTTTGATTTATTGCGCTCTCGTCTGGAGTCGAACCAGAATTTTTCCCTTCGCAGGGGAATGTCCTATCCATTGAACGACGAAAGCTAAGGGGACACTTACACATGAGGTAATCCTCAGGGGCATAATCAACTTATCACAAAATTTTTAGAATCCAAAGTAAATGAGGAACTTCTCCAATAGCGGTTCAGTATGCTCTTCTTCCTGCAAATGTTTGAAAAGAACCAATTTTACTTCTTCGGGCTCTATGTCGTTTATCAGGATAACGATGTAAGGCATGAGAATTTTTTTTGATTTCAACAGGACTTTTGGATGTGCTTGCCCTGTTTCAACCCAGAATGAATCAAGATTTGCATAGGAGTAGCGGGTTTTGTCCACAGTTACTCCATTCTCGTCTACTTCTACATTTATAATCTTTGGGTGTCGCGATGCAAAAAGAGAAAGAGTAAAAGAAGAGACAATAATCAGAATGGCGAAAATTATATTATTTAAAATAATAGCAATAAGACTGATTGATATGGTGACAATTGCCACAATCCAATACCAATCGGCGGTTTTTTGACGATATAGATATTCGGGCGCCTGCCAGGTTAATTTTTCCGTTGTCATTAGGCTATTCTAACACACTTGTTTGGGGAACTTCCCGAGGTTCTTTGGGTAAAATAGCAGAGGCGATTGTTATGGCACAGCTGATAAGGGCCAGATTTTTTTATAATGTACTGACCTTCAAGGGTTGGCACGAATATGACTGTCCACATGCTGGGGATGATAAATAGTGGTAGAGCTACCATAATCATATGGAGGAAAAAGAGTCCTAGAGCCAGACGTTCTTTGCCAGGGACAAGAAAAAGTATGCCGATAAGCATTTCAAAAAGCCCAAAGAAAACAATAAATATTCCAAAAGATAAAAATGGCACATACGCTAGAGTTTTGCCAAAAAGACTCTCCACCATTTCACTGGCCGGGCTTTGTCCCACTACTTTCAAAAGTCCAAACCAAAAATAAATGACGAACAAGGCAAGACGAGAAAAAAATACAGATGCTTGTTTTATATTCATGTGTATAATAGTATCATTAATTATTTATTAACAAAAGTGGAATGAATAAAATTATAACAATCGTTGTTCTTTTAATTGTAATCGGTGCTGGGATTTTTCTGTATAACGACAGGAAAACAAATCAAGATAGTAGAACAATAACGACAGACATTGAGACTGTTAGGCTTGAAAATATTGTCCCTTCCTCTGCAATGTCGCCGACAGTCAAGGAATTCACTGTTGTCGGAACGAATTTTTCCTACGAGCCAAAAATTATAACCGTCAAAAAAGGCGATACGGTCAAAATTATTTTTAAAGACAACGAGGGTTTCCATGACCTGAAAATATCTGGATACGATGTGATAACAGAGCGTATAAATGCCGGTTCCGAGAGCTCGGTGCAGTTTGTTGCCGATAAAACCGGCAATTTTGAATATTTCTGCACTGTCGGTAACCACCGCGCCCAGGGCATGAAAGGGACGCTTGTGGTGACAGAATAAAAATTAAAACTGCCAGTCAATTCGCTGCAATGCGGTGTTTGCTGGACAAAGTTCGAATGTATTTCGAGCAAAATCCAAATGATGAAAGCTAAGTGGTGACTCTGACAATGAATTCCGTCACAGTCCAGCATCCGCTCCGAGACACTGCGGGGCAGTGTCTCTCCGCTTCTGCTGTCCTGCACCGCCCTCATCCCCATCGCTTCCCATTCTCGTTTTGTTTGCGCGGGATTTCCTTTTTCGGAATGGGCGATTGGGCTTCGGGCGGAATTAAATCTTAAAACTATAAAAAACCTAAAATTTTTCCAAGATAAAACCATTCTCTTCCAACAAGACCTTTCAATTTTGGCAATACCATTACACAATCATAATTGGCTAAGATTTTTTCTCCCGTTTCTCGCTCAGCGATTACTTGACCAACTGATACTTTATCCAAATGTTTCCATTCTGAAACAAAATGATCACCTTCAGCATTTTTAATGAATAAATCAGTCATTGTAATTTCTTTCATGTCTATATTTACAACTGATTTATTTCCAATATCAGAAATAACATTAAAATCGGCAAGTGTCCTTATAATTGCATCATAAGCAACATCAACTGCTTTTGGGTCGCTGTGTTGTCCACATTCTATTAAAATACCGATTTTACCAACTTTGTTGGTGTATGCTGTCGTGTCGTAAGACACGAGGCCTTGACCTTTATTAGTATAAAGTTCTGGCCAGCCCAAAATAGCATACGGTGCTCCAAGTGCTTTAGCGAATTTTCTGTTTTCAATAGTTGGAAAGTCAACGAAAATATTGACTGGCCCTTCTGCTTGCATTGAGTGAATATCAAGCAAAATATCAGACTGGTCTATGAAAGTCGTTAGTTCATTTGCTAAAACTTCCTCATGTGATTTTGGCGTATCCGTTTTTCGAAAAATTCGATTTAGGTCTTCGTCAATAAAGCGAACGTTTTTAGATTGTGCTTCTTGGTTACAAATTGGCACAAATAAAACACTTCCATAAATTAAATTTAAACTACTGGATTCTAAATCCCCAATGATTTTTTTAATCGCTAAAGACCCACAATACTCATTACCGTGGATCGCACCAAAAAAGACAACTTTTGGACCAGTTTTCCCTGTATCAAATAATTTATTAAAAATCATAAAGTTAAAAAGAATCAAGGTAGCTTCTGTAGAAGCTACCTTGTGATTATATCAGACCCAAACGCTCTGCTGTAGATTTGGTCACTCTGAACCAGCATGGGCCTTTGCATTGCTGTACTTCACTGTATGCAAGGAGACAGCCAGAATTTTCATCAACACCAGTTTTCTCTGCTGAGCATGTACAACTTGCCACCCAGACATTTTCTGGCAGTGATCTTCTCGGAATCGTGACTAATTCGATTTTCCGTCCGACAGCGAGAGATGCTACATTCGTCGTAGTCGCCAAGACATTTTTGTCTTCATGTCTTGGCAAAAACTTTTCGTACATCTGAGCGTTGAGTTGGTGGTTGCGATAGTCAGGGTGAACCCAAGTACTTCCCAGTTCGTACCACTCACCACTTGAAGAGTCACCTTCAGTTAGTTTGAGTAGTCTTGTATGACCAACTGGTTTACCACCCAACATTACGACCATAGAAAGTTTTTGATCGAAACTCTCCGTTAACTCGCTCGCTGACACTTTGAGTAGATGTGGCTCATTATCAAAAGCCCTTGAAATCTGCTGAAAAATGTCATCTACATTTACCGATACTGACAACTCTGTGCAAAAATCAAATTTCATACGACCTCCTTGTAAAGAACAAATTTCAACTTCCACCTTAGAAGCTGAGAAAGAATTATATTCAACAATCCTTTCTCAACCACTAAAACAAAACCGCCTTCTTTTTGAGAAGGCGGTTTTGTTTGTGATTGTAAGATTTTTTAAATTTACATAACAAAGAAGACACCTTCTCTTGAAGATGACTTGTTTTTCTTTGTTATTATTGTGCGTATCGGATGCATTAAAATCACCTTATCATAAGGGTAAATTATTGGCAAGTATTGTTTACATTTATCCTTGCTTGCATATAGCCATTTGGTATACTATACATAGTCATGGCTACCAACACTATAAAATCTCCATACGAGGCGGAGAATGTCGCCAAATACCTCATATATCTTGCATCTCAAGCCTTTGTCGGAGACAACAAAGAAAGAGAGGGTATTACAAATCTTAAACTCCAAAAGATTTTGTATTTTGCCCAAGCGTATTATCTTGCAAAAATTGGCAAGCCTCTTTTTAGTAACAAAATTGAAGCGTGGGAATATGGACCTGTTATTCCTGAAATATATCAGAAATTCAAAAAGTACGGCAGTGATTCTATAATTTCTGAAAATGATAAATCATCACTTTTGGAAGATGATAAAGAAATCCTCAAAAAAGTTTGGGCTACATTTGGTGGTTACTCCGCGAGTAGACTTGTAGATATTGCACACGCCCATACTCCATGGAAAGAAGCGAACGCTTCTTCCGATAAAGTTATTTCTCATAAAGCACTTAAAGAATACTATACTCCACTGCTGAATAAATAGGCATTGCGGAACACAATGCCATGGATGAATTAGGAATACCCAGCAAGTTTGACCTACGCTATACCGAATCAAAAGTTATTTTTACGATTTGCGATTGTTCGTTGGATAAAAAGTATTCATTTTATAGTTTAGAAAAAGAACAAGCGAAAAGGTTTATTGATCGTTTGCGACATATTGAAAAAATGACATGGAAACAGTGGGTTAATCTACCCCGCGAAAGCGGGGTGACTCCGGAAAAATCTGGTACAGAAAGTTTTGGAATGATTGACGAACAAAATACATCTGGAAGACAAATTGTTGAACAATACTATTTTCACTTTCGGGTAGAACAAAAAGGTCTGTTCCGAGTATTCGGTTATCAGAAAGATCAATTTTTCTGTATCACACATCTTGATTTTGATGGGAGAGTTCACCACTAAAATCTCAACTA
>Ga0155931_105_pt1 | contig 8587 bp, 10 predicted proteins | sample RifCSPlowO2_02_FD_107585 | JGI IMG/M metagenome (GOLD analysis project Ga0155931, IMG submission 107585) | Candidatus Zambryskibacteria bacterium RIFCSPLOWO2_02_39_10
ACGAATTTTTGATAAAATAAGTTCGAGTGAAGTCGTAAAGACACTCCGCAAACAAAACTAAATCATGAATCAGCCATACATATTCGAGTCAAATAAAAATAGTGAACTTGGTGGAAGTGATGCAGTCATAATGTTACCGGATATTTACGGTCAGACAGACTATTCAAAGCGTAGCGTTGAAGAATTTGCTGATGCATTCAAGAAACCTGTTTTTATGTTGGACTATTTTTATTTGATTACAAACAAAGTAAATAACTTTACGGAAGTAGATAGGGAAAAAGCACATTCTCTTATGCAAAATTTTAAAGGTGATGATTTTGTAACTTTTTTCAAAAAAGTTTTGGGAGAAATTAAAGAAGTATATCCTGCGATTACACAATTCATCGTAATTGGTTTTTGTTTTGGTGGGAGACTTGCATATATTGCCGGAGGAGAGGACAGAGTTTGCAAAGTAGTTTCTTTTTACGGAGGTGGTCCGCATACGCCAAACTATATTGAAGATAAAACACCGATTGAGTATATAATTTCTAAACGCAGAGAAGGTGGTTTGCAGGTTGTATCTTTCTTTGGCACACAAGATAAATCCATTCCCGAAAGCGATAGACAAAAAATCAAAGAAGAATTTGCAAAAAGCACTATTGTCTATGAGAGCTATGAATATAATGCGGGCCATGCCTATTTCCAGGAAGGCAGGCCAAACTATAATGCTCCTGCTAGCCAAGCTTCTTTGGAAGTTCTGCAAAAAGTTTTAAATAACTAAAATGGAATACAAAAAAGCAGAGTTGCAAAAAGAAGTGGAAAAACTGGAAGCCGAAATGGGAGCAGCGGATTTTTGGAGTGATAAAAACAAAGCGCAAAGGATTATTCGTAGAATTGCCGAGCTTAAAGCAGAAATTGTTAGCGGAGGCACGAGTGGTAAATACGATGCTGGTGATGCTGTCATGACTATTTTTTCTGGAGCTGGTGGAGATGATGCAGAGGACTTTTCGACCATGCTTTTAAATATGTATATTAAATTTTGCGCCAAAAAAAGTTTTGGTGTGACTGTTTTGCATCAAAATGAAAATGACCATGGTGGATATCGCAATGTGACGATAGAGATCTCCGGAAAATCTGCATACGGGACATTGAAGAATGAATCCGGTGTTCATCGTTTAGTTCGCGTCTCACCATTCAATGCAAATGCTAAACGTCACACATCTTTTTCCATGGTGGAAGTCATTCCAAAATTTGAAAAGATAAATGCCAAAGATATTGATATTCCGGAAAGCGAAATACGAGTGGAATTGTCGCGCTCATCTGGTCCTGGTGGACAAAATGTTAACAAACGCGAAACAGCCGTGCGCGTTGTTCATATTCCGACCAATCTCTCTGCCCAGTCTGATAACGAGCGCTCCCAAGGCCAGAATAAAGAGAAAGCTTTACAGATTTTGTACGGCAAAATCTACAAAGCACTGGAGGAAAAGCGAATATCACAAGAAAAGGGAATGTATATTTCCAAGACTACCCAGATAGAATGGGGCAATCAAATACGTTCCTATGTCCTCCATCCATATAAAATGGTCAAAGACCATCGAACAAATGTAGAAACGGCAAAGGTTGATGCTGTTTTAAATGGTGAATTGGATGAATTTATTGAAGCAGAAAATACCTTGGAATAAAGGGCTTTTTAGCAAAACCTTGACTACGTAGATACATTGTATATACTTAAAGCATGACAACTAAAATTCAAAAATGGGGTAATAGTTTGGCGGTTCGAATACCAAATGAATTTGCAAAAAATCTAAGCTGGTATGAGGGGGCTGTTGTTGGTTTCGAGCAACTAGGAGACAAAATGATTATTACTTCTAGTCGTCCCATATATACTGTAGAGCAAATGGTAAAAGGTATGACAAAGAAAAATCGGCATAAATCTATGTGGCCTGACGATAAGCCGCGAGGCAAAGAGATATGGTAAAAAAGTTATCAATTCCACAGAGAGGAGATATTGTATGGATTGATTTTAGTCCGACAAAAGGTCACGAACAGTCTGGTTTGAGACCATCTGTGGTTATTTCCTCATCCCAATATAATTTATTTTCAGGGTTAGTACTTGTTTGTCCCATGACTAGCAAACGCAAAGATTATTTTTTTGAAGTGATCGTAGAAGGACCACAAGGGAAGTCTTTTGTCCTAGCCGACCAGATAAGGTTTTTTGATATTGAAAAAAGAATAAAAAAAACAACAGGCAAAGTTAGCACTTCTGAAGTCAATGAAATTTTAGGTAGAGCTTCTACTTTATTTAAATAAACCGTTTTGCCTCAATCTTTCCGATAGGTTATACTGTAGCAATGATTTCTTTTGATAAGGTTTCCAAAATATATCCGGATAACTCGGTGGCACTGAAGGATGTGTCATTTTCCATAGAACCAAAAGAGTTTATTTCTATTGTCGGACACTCCGGGGCTGGCAAGACAACCCTCCTTAAAATGTTTTTGGCAGAGGAAAAACCGAGTGGTGGCAAGGTTTACTTTGAATCTGTTGACATTCATTCTTTAAATAAAAGAGAGATAAACCATTTCCGCAGAAAAATTGGAGTGGTCTTTCAGGATTTTCGCTTGCTCTCTCACAAAAACATATATGAAAACATCGCCTTTGCCATGGAAGCGGCTGGGCGAAGTGACGAAGAAATAGAAGCCGATGTACCGCATGTTCTGGACCTAGTTGACCTAGGCAAAAAGATTTGGAACTTTCCGAAGGAGTTGTCCGGCGGGGAAAAACAGAGAGTGGCTATCGCTCGGGCCATAGTTAATCAGCCGGATATTATTATTGCTGACGAGCCGACGGGGAACCTTGACCCCTTGAACACCCATGAAATAGTCCAGATTTTGAAAAAGATAAATGATTTGGGCACGACAGTTATTTTGACTACTCACAACAAAGGGGTTATTGATTCTCTCGGTAAGCGGGTTGTTACTATGGAGAATGGTAAAATAATTCGAGATGATAAGAATGGCAGATATGTTATATAATGACTAATATAAATCAATCATGACATGGATAAAAATAAAAAGAGTAATTACTTCGGGATTCTTTAACTTTTGGCGTAATGGTTTTATTTCTCTCTCATCCATTTTGGTCATGATGGTTACCCTTTTTGTTATTGGGGCAACTATTTTTTCTGGCGCCATTCTCTCGTCTACCTTGCAGGAGATTCGCGACAAAGTGGATATAAATGTTTATTTAGTGCGGTCTGCAAACGAAAATGATATTTTGGAGTTAAAGAAAAATATTGAACAACTCCCGGAAGTTTTGTTGCCTGTTGTCTATGTATCTCGCGATCTGGCTTTGGCTAATTTTAAAAAGCGTCATGAGAATGACCAGTTTACGCTCCAGGCCTTGGACGAGCTTGGAGAAAATCCTCTTGGGGCCACTCTCAATATAAAAGCAAAAGACCCATCACAATATGAAACCATTGCAGAGTTTTTGCAGAACCAGAGCACTCTCTCACCAAACGGCGAGAGTATTATAGACAAAGTTAACTACTATCAGAACAAAGCGGCCATTGACCGCTTGAGTCATATTATTAATTCTGCAAACCGTCTCAGCTTTATTTTGACTGTTTTTATGATTATTATTTCAATTCTCATCACCTTTAACACTCTGCGCTTGGTTATCTATATGTCTCGCGAAGAAATTTCTGTCATGCGTCTTGTCGGCGCTTCCACTATGTATATCCGCGGACCATTCTTTGTGGCAGGGGCGATTTATGGCTTTATTTCAGCCATTTTGACCCTTATTATTTTTTATCCAATTACCATATGGCTTGGTGGTGCAACCCAGAGCTTTTTTGTTGGTTTTAATATATTTAGCTACTACACTTCTCATTTTGGAGAGATTTTCCTTATTATTGTTGGTTCGGGTGTTATTATTGGCTCTATATCCAGTTATCTTGCTGTGTGCAAATATCTTAAAATCTGAAAGTCAGATATAATTAAATATACATCTAAAAATATACAGACCGATGGAAAAGATATCAAGAGACAAGGCCAAAGCGGGGAAAGCAAAACAGCATAAATATATTTTTGTTGTCGGCGGAGTGATGTCTGGAGTTGGAAAAGGCATTGCAACATCATCCATCGGAAAGATTCTTCAATCAAAAGGTTTCAAGGTCAATCCCATAAAAGTTGACCCTTATTTAAATGTGGACGCTGGTACGATGAATCCCACCGAACATGGAGAAGTATTTGTTCTTGATTCAGGACTTGAGACAGACCAGGATATGGGTAACTATGAAAGATTTTTGGAAATGGACTTAAATCCAGATGACTATATGACTTCCGGTATGGTTTACAAACACGTTATTGATAAAGAAAGAAATCTTGGCTACAAAGGAAAGTTTGTTGAAGCAATACCTCATGTTACCGACGAAATCACTAGGAGGATTAAACATGCTGCCGAAATAAACGGCTCTGACATTTCTATTATAGAGATAGGGGGCACTATTGGTGACTATCAAAATATTCTTTTTATAGAAGCGGCAAGAATATTAAAAATAAAAAATCCACAAAACGTGATGTTTATCATGGTTAGTTATCTTCCGGTTCCAGGAACACTTGGCGAAATGAAAACTCGTCCGACACAAAACGCTGTTAGACAGCTCAACTCTTATGGTGTTCAACCGGATGTTATTATTGCTCGCAGTGAAGCTCCTTTGGACCAAAAGAGAAAAGAAAAACTGGCTATTTGGTGCAGTGTTCCGGTGGAAAATGTAATTTCCGCTCCTGATATCATAAGCATATATGATGTGCCACTAAACTTTGAAAGAGACAAGTTAAGCTCTGTTATTATGAAATCACTTCATATGCGTACAAAAGCTCATAACGGAGAGCTGGATGAATGGAAAAAGTTTGTCAAAAAACGAGCAAAAGCAAAACATAAACTGGAGATTGCTGTAGTCGGCAAGTATTTTGACACGGGAGATTTTATGCTCGCCGACGCCTACCTCTCTGTTATTGAAGCTATAAAATTTTCATCATACTGGAGTAATGCAAATACAAAACTGACATGGGTTAACTCAAAAGAATATGAAGTAAATCCGAAAAAAGTTTCAGAGCTTCGAAAATTTGATGGCATTATAGTTCCTGGTGGATTTGGTGAAACTGGTGTAGAAGGTGTTATTTTGGCCATAGAATATGTTAGGGAAAATAAAATTCCTTATTTAGGACTTTGTTATGGTATGCAACTTGCAGTTATAGAGTTTTGCAGAAATGTTTTGGGTTGGAAAAGCGCTCACACAGCGGAAATAAATCCGCATAGCCCACATGTGGTTATAGATATAATGCCGGAACAGAAGAAAAATTTAGAGAACGGAAACTACGGCGCCACCATGCGACTTGGGGCTTATCCGGCAGTACTGAAAGAGGGAACAATTGCCTACGAAGCATACAATCATTTGCTAACACCCAGTGTTAGCAAGATTTCCGAAAGACATCGCCATCGTTATGAGGTTAACCCTGAACACGTAGAGGAGATAGAAAAAGGTGGACTAATTTTCTCCGGAGCTTCCCCAGATGGTCGTCTGATGGAAATAGCCGAATTGCCTCGCTCTGTCCATCCATTTTTTCTCGGTACCCAGTTTCACCCAGAATTCAAAGCCCGCCCTCTCCATCCACATCCACTTTTTACAGCATTTGTAGAAGCATGTTTGAAAAAGAAATAGGTTATATTGAAAAAAGAATTTAGACGATATATCGTCTATTATGAGAAAATAATATATGCCTAAAAACAAATCAAATCTTCAAAAAATATTAGAATTCACAAAACTTCTTCATAAATTTAGAAGTGTTAATCGTACAGTATCAATAAGTGGAAGTGATAGGGAAGAAAATGATGTTGAGCATAGTTATATGCTCGCAATACTAGCGGATTATATTATTTCTCTTGAAAATCTGAAATTAGATCGTCACAAAGTTATGCTGTATTGTCTTGCCCATGATTTAGTTGAGGCATATGCGGGTGATACTTACTTTTACTCTAGCGACAGTGACTACGTCAATTCTAAACATAAACGAGAATTAGACGCGTTAAACCAGATGCGTTCGGAATTTTCTGAACACCAAACTTTATGGAAAACTATTGAAACATATGAAGCAAAAGAAGATGAAGAATCTCGTTTTGTCTATGCGTTAGATAAAGTCCAACCAGTCATTCACATTTATCTTGATGGTGGTAAATCCTGGAAAAAATATAATGTTAAACTGGAACACCTGACAGAAAAGAAAAACGATAAAATAAAAGTTTCGCCTGTAATAGAAAAATACTGGAATGAATTTCTGGAAATACTTGAAAAAAATAAAAGCACACTATTTCCTGAATAGTTTTGTTTTTAAAAATCTTCTCATAATTATTCATATACACTTACAATACGCTATAGCGTATTGTAAGTGTATGATATTTTTCTTGTAAAATCAGCATTTTTCCGGTATTGTTTTGTCATTGCCAGATCGTCTAATGGTAGGAAAATGTGATATAATGTTCTTATGCCAAGTAACTGGAGTAAAGGACAAACAAAAGAAACGAATCTCTCTGTTAAAAAGATTTCTGACACAATGAAGTTAAGAAAAATTGATAATTTTAAGGTGTGGCGAGAAAAGATGAAATTGGAGGGAAAAATAAGATCTGTATACCCATCATTTACAAAAAATGGTGATTTAGCTGAACTCATGGGTGTTGTATTAGGTGATGGTCATATTAGTAAGTTTCCCCGTTCTGAAGAATTGACTATATTCTCTAATTCTTCAAACAAAGGGTTTATTAAAAGATACAGTAAATTAGTTGAAAAATTTTTTAATAAAGTTCCCTATGTTGCAAAAACAAGTTGGAGTAATTGTGTAAGAATTAGAATCTATCAAAAACATATAAGTCAACGTCTAGGAGTTCCTTTTAGTCCAAGAAAAAACAAGAAGATATCCGTACCACGATGGATTTTAAGCAATAAGGGTTATGTTGCGCGATATTTACGTGGTCTATATGAGGCAGAAGGTAGTTTTTGTGTACACCTTCCTACCTCTACATACAAGTTTATGTTTAGTAATAAAAATACATCAATGTTGGGAAATGTTTTTCGTTTAATGAAAGTTTTAGGGTTCCATCCTCATTGGACTAAGGCAAATTATAATATTCAAATATCTAGAAAAGCAGAAGTTTATCAGGCTATTAAATTACTTCAGTTTAGGATATACTAGGAAAATTATTGCGGGTTGGTGTAATGGTAGCACGTCGCCCTCTGGAGGCGAAAATTGGGGTTCGAGCCCCTGACCCGCAGCCCTGGGTGCAAATTGTTAGTGGGTGCTATAATGGGTATATTATAAATTTAATTTTAAACGGGATGGAAAATCAAAACTTTTTAGAGAGACATAAGACGGCGGTTATTGTTATAGGTATTATTGTAGTTGTACTTTTGTGGGGTGTTTCATCTTACAATTCATTTGTCAGAGGTGGTGAGCAGATAACAGCCCAGTGGGCGCAGGTGGAGAACCAATATCAGCGGCGTGCCGACCTGATCCCCAACCTGGTGGAAACCGTCAAAGGCTTCGCCAAACAGGAGCAGGACACCCTGGTTGCAGTGATCGAGGCGCGAGCCAAGGCCACCTCCATTCAAGTGGACGCCAGCACCCTCAACCAGCCGGAAAAAATGCGCCAGTTCGAGCAAGCCCAGCAGCAATTGAGCGGAGCCTTGAGCCGCTTGATGGCAGTCTCCGAGCGCTATCCTGACCTTAAATCCAACCAGAACTTCCTCGCCCTGCAGTCGCAACTGGAAGGCACGGAAAATCGCATCGCGGTGGCCCGGCGCGATTTCATCACCACGGTCGAGCGCTACAACACCGAGCTGCGCACCTTCCCCGGACGCATCTGGCATAGCCTGATGTACAGCGACATGCAGCCGCGGGCGAACTTCGAAGCGACCACACCGGCGGCGGAAAAAGCCCCAGAAGTGAAATTCTGATGGCAGCCGCACTGCGCTTGCCGCTGTTTCTGCTGCTGTGCGCCTGGGCCTGGCTGGCCCAGGCTCAACCAGCATTCCCGGCGCTGAGCGGGCGCGTGGTGGATCAGGCGCAGATGCTCGACGCCGCCACCGAAGCCCGCCTGACGGAGCAGCTGGCGGCCCACGAGAAAGCCAGCGGCGAACAGCTGGTGGTGGTCACCCTGGCGAACCTGCAAGGGCTGCCGATCGAGGACTTCGGCTATCAACTGGGCCGCCACTGGGGCATCGGCGAGAAAGACAAGGACAACGGTGCCCTGCTCTTGGTCGCCCGCGACGAGCGCAAACTGCGCATCGAGGTCGGCTACGGCCTCGAGGGTCGCCTGACCGATGCGCAGGCTTCGGTGATCATCAACCAGGTGATCACCCCGGCATTCAAGAGCGGCGACTACGCCCAGGGCATCAGCGACGGCGTGACGGCGATGCTCCAGGTGCTCGGCGGCGAACCGCTGGCGGAGGTCGAACGCGCCGATGGGGCCAAGGAAGAGCAACCCCCGGCCCTCCTGTTTTTCATCCTGATGATGGTTGTCATGGGCCTGATCGGTGGCGGTGGAGGCCGTGGAC
>Ga0155931_112_pt1 | contig 5237 bp, 8 predicted proteins | sample RifCSPlowO2_02_FD_107585 | JGI IMG/M metagenome (GOLD analysis project Ga0155931, IMG submission 107585) | Candidatus Zambryskibacteria bacterium RIFCSPLOWO2_02_39_10
AACCAAAAATTTCCTTTCCATTTTTTGTCGGCTCCCCCCACACCCCCCGCCGAAAATCTGAAATTAAGGAAGGAAAATTTTTGGTTTTGCTTCGCCGTCGGCATAAATCTAGTTTATCACAATAATCTAAAATGGTATATTCCACTTTCGACTATATTATGTTAATATCTATATGTCGAAGAAATACCAAGCAAAATATCAAAAACTTACCGCAAAACTCCGTTCCGCTCGCCAAGAGGCAGGTTTAACGCAAGTGGAGGCAGGAAAACTATTAAAGAAACCTCAAGCGTATATTTCCAAGATAGAGCGAGGCGAGCGCGGAGTTGATGCGGTAGAATTAGCAGAGTTTGCGAAGATCTATAAAAAATCATTGGATTATTTTATACAATAGAGCTATAAAAAAATCACTAACTTAATTTATATTATGGAAAAAATACCATCAAACTTCAATAAAGAAAAAACGGAAAACACTTTAAGGGTTGAAAATACAATTAGGGAGTTAGTGCCTATTGATGAACTTATAAAAATATTTGGGAAGGACACTTACTTGATAGGTGGTGCGGTTCGAGATGTTATTTTTGGTAAAAACCCATCAGATTTGGATTTGATGTCTAGAACATCGCCAGATGTTATAAGAAAAAATCTAGAAGATGCGGGTTTTACTGAATCAAAAGAAGGTAAATTTATAGAAAAAAGTTATTCTATAAAGAAAGATGTTGGAGTTTTTAATTTTCTTTTTGACGGAATGGAGGTTCAGGTTGCAAGTATCGGTGATAAGGAAGTATCGGAGTTAATCTCAACTGCGGACATAAATTTAAATTGTTGTGCATTTGCCCTAGGTTTATCAGAAATTGTAGATAAAGATATTCTGAAGGAAATTTTGAGTAAAGAATTAAGATTTATGAATCCAGATTCAGTAAGAAACGACCCAATGAAGATAGTAAGTGCATTGAAACAGATATCAAGAATTCCCGATCTGAAAATTTCTGATGAAACAATGAAAATAATTCATGATTCCATACCAACAGTGATTGATTTTTTTGCGAAGAATCCTGATAGGCGACATAAACTAAAACCATTATTCGGAAATATTAACTCGGGACAAATATTAAATTTGTTTGAAAGTTTTGATGCAAAAGGTATTTTTGACGATATAGACATAAAAAAATTAAAATTAAATGTTTCTGATGCATATTTTTCAAATACGGTTGAAGAACTTACCTTAGATATGAAGTCCAAATTATCTGCCTTTGTTGCTTCACAATTTGGGAAAAGATTTGACTCATCAAAATTATTTAATAGCAAGATTAACTCGGTAGCATATGAGTTGGATGATAAAGGAGATGTCATTTCCTGCTGTTTAATAGATGGGGAGAGACTTTACGCAACATCCGCTGTAAATTCGGAAAGGATTGTTAAATTGGTATCTGATTTATGTAGAAATAATTATAATGTGTGGTCTACTATCTCGATCACAAGTAATCATCTCATTAATCTCTGTCCAAAAGCAGGACTCCATATTGTTGAAGATCCTAATTTGGTTGAAAAAATTCTAATAAATAACTACCCAAAATATAAAGGGAATTTAATAATTGAAATCAAAAGAGGTCATACGGTTTTTTCTAAAAAAGACTCTGATGATACTCCACAAGTTTTAGTGATGTCATAATCAATTTAGGGAACTATATACAATGTTACCCTAAAATAAGGACAGAGACAAGCCCTGAATGAGGGCTTTTTTCGTAACTTTGACTTTTTGGAAGTAAAAACTTTGACTACAACTTTGACTAGACTTGACTTTCCATAGCCCTTTCGTGTACACTGTCTTTTATGAGTTTAACAATACCAACAGTCAAACAAGAAATCAAAGATTTGAAAGAACAACGGGCAACTATTGACCGCAAAATTCGTGCACTTGAAGACTTTTTAGGCGGTCAAGGGAATGGCGGTGCTGTTTCTGCTAGGAGAGAAACAGATATTCGCCCAGTCGTTGAAGACCTTTTCAAAGCCAATGGCAATCAACCTTTACAGGTCAAAACTATCGTGGAGGAAGTTTCAAAAAGACATCCGAATATGGAAAAGCAGATTATTGAGAAAAAAATGTTCAATGTTATACGAACTATCCTCGTCAAGAAATCGTACGGAAAATACTGTCTTAAAACAGAGACTATTCCCGTGCAAGAGCAGAAAACAGAATAGAACACTTGGCTCTGCATGTCGTCCCTGTCGGTGGGCTATGACTTTGAGTCACCACCCTCACAGAAAGCCGTTCGGCATGCAGAGCCAAGTGTTCTATTTCAAAAGTTAGGGAGTCAAAGGCGTGCTGGTGTGGCGAAACTGGTATCCGCAACCGCCTTGTAAGCGGTCGTCTGTACGACATGGGAGTTCAAATCTCCTCACCAGCACACTCTTGACCCTCTAACCTTTCTGTTTTACTATATCACCTTGCCGTTTTTTGTCAAGGTGTTTCTCATTTTTATATTTTGAGCCAGCGATAGCACCAAGCACCTCGTCAAAAGTTGCGGGTACTGGTTTATGGAGTTTTGATTTTCTACCTCGTGTTTCTTTTTTCATGCGACAAGTTTCTTGTAACCCATTTTATCACTGTTTGAAACTTTTTGCACGACACTTGTAAACAGGTCTTGCATTTCTACTTCTCGGTTATTGAAACGGAACGCAAATTCGTCCACATATCGCTGTAAATGTTTCTTGCTCATGGTGTGATAAATACCATGATAGCCACGCTTAAATAAAGCCCAAAAACTCTCTGCATTATTGGAATGGACATCACCTCGCACATATTCAAACTTGCCGTGCTTGACCACGCCATGCTCAAAGTGCTGATTGAGTTTTGCATAAGAAAGGAAATCGTCCGTATAGACTTTACTACCTTTTTCAACATTAGCGATAATGTTATTTTCAATCGTGGAAACTTTGACATCACCGACGACTATTGTTCGGACTTCACCGCCTCGCTGAAATAAACCCATGACTGCAATCTTGGTTTTTGTACTGCGACCCTGCGTGTGTTTCGTTCGCTTATTCCAATGTTTATTTTTCTCTTTTCCGCCTGTATAGGTTTCGTCTACTTCCACAATTCCAAAAAGTTTTCCTTTGTTTTGTTTCAATGCCTCACGAATACGCATATCCATGAACCATGCCGTCTTTTGCGACACACCGACTTGCTCTGAAAGGGAGATAGAGGAAATACCTTTTTTAGTTACTGTTAGGAGATAGATAGCAATAAACCATTTTTGCAAAGAGATTTTGCTCTCGCCAAAAAGCGTACCAGTTTTTATGGTGAAATCTTTTTTACAAGAGAAACAGCGATAGCGTTTGCCGTCTGCAAAGTGCATGATTTTGTCATGCTTACAGTGCGGACAATACTCACCTTGTGCAAATCGGGCTTTCTCAAAGTATTCTCGGCATGCTTCCTCATTATTGAAAACGCTGATAAACTCGGCTAATGTTTTGAATTGGTTTTTCATGTCTATATCTTATACCCATAGTCTAGGGTTGTCAAGTTATAAATATAACCAAACACAATAAATACACTATGTCAATTAAGCACTGTACACACTACGAGTATTCACGCAAATCTTTGTATGATACAATTTATTCATGTATAGAGTAGACAGGAACAATTTTTATAAACACGAAAAGAAAGCAACTATATTTACTCCTGATTATGTTAGTCAATTTCTGTATGAGATTGTATCTCCACATATCAAAAAAGACGGAATGATTATTGACCCATGTGTCGGGCAAGGTTCTCTTTTGAAACCGTGGAAAAAAGACGGCTACTCCGTTATGGGTATTGATATTGAACATCAAGGTTTTCCGAACACAAAAGTAAAAAATTATCTTGAAGTACGGAAAGGCGATATTAAAGAAAAAATCTCGCTTGTTATTATGAATCCGCCATTTAACATTGACATCAAAACAAAACAATATATCAAAGAACATTATGGCGGTCGTCCGCTATTACCCGAAGTATGGTTTGCCAAAGCCATTGAATTGTTTGGTAGCAAAGTGCCGATTGTAATGTTTACGCCATACGGTTTTCGTCTCAATCAGACAGAGGAAAGCAAACGCTGGTTAAAGTTTATCACCGCAGAATACCCGGAAATTACAAGTATTATTTCTTTACCAAAAAATGTTTTTGAGAATATTCTTTTTCATAGTGAAGTATTGATTTTCAATATACCGAAATTGAAAGGTCATTATTTTGTAAGAGATACTAGCCATGAGTACGAGCGACCAATTACGACAAAACAAGTCCCAGCATTTGCCTAAAAATACCCTTTCAAAAGGTGATGATAAGAAAATAGCCATTGTCATGGCGAGAGTTATTGAACATTTGAATACTCGTTTCAAGTTAGCAGAGCTTGGATATTATCTTGAATATGTAAAGTCAATTAAACTATCGGAGTTGATTGGAATTATAAAAGGATATGACAAACGAGGAGAGTTTGCCACATTAGAAAAACAAGACTCATACATAAAACCAGACGGCGGAGTTTTGGTATTGCGGAAAACAACTGACGAAAACTACCGCAGAATTGCCCTTGCGGTTGAAATGAAACATCAGGGTACAAATAAAAAAAGACTAGCAGAGGGCAAAAAGAAACAGTCGCAAGGAAATGCCATTGAACGGCTCGGTAAAAACCTTATAGGTGTGCGAGCGACACTCCAATATGAAAAAGTTACACCTTTTGTTTGTTTCGGTTGGGGCGAGGACTTTGCAGAGGGTTCGTCAATACGAGACAGAGTTATTACAATGAATGAGTTTTATCCGCTCAACAGGATTTTTGTTTCTAAAACAGAGGGATATTCGCCAGTTTCAATGTTTTTCAGAGAGGAAGAGTGGCAAGAACACGAATTATTTGATAAAATGAAAGAGATTGCAGAGGCAAGTATCAATGCCTATATTTACTAACTGGGGTAACATTGTATATAGTTCCCTCAATTTATATAAACATGAATAAACAAAACATTGGTTACATTACAGCAAATTTTTTAGAAAAAGAAAAAATAGAAATAATAAATTGGTCAAAAATTATAAATAACAAAGATTTATATTTTGCAAAAAAGGATGGTAAAATTGATGGTGGTAACGTAACTGATGATTTACATTTAACATTATTTTATGGATTTGATGAAGATAAAATCAATAAAAATTACATCGAAAAAATCATAAACAACGTTAATTTAGGAAGCATAGAAATAGGAGACAT
>Ga0155931_114_pt1 | contig 2868 bp, 4 predicted proteins | sample RifCSPlowO2_02_FD_107585 | JGI IMG/M metagenome (GOLD analysis project Ga0155931, IMG submission 107585) | Candidatus Zambryskibacteria bacterium RIFCSPLOWO2_02_39_10
AATTTACATAGTAAAAAATTACCTGAATATAATAATAAAAAATGGAATTACAAAATTCAGATATAAAAAGAAGGAGGTGAAAATATGTTAAATGCTAAAAATTTTGGATTAGCTAGCGGAATTTTAGGCGCTATAACAATGTTTATAATAACTTTAATTTCGCTTGGCAATGGCTATGGGAGTGAATTTTTAAAACTAATGACAAGTATATACCCAGGTTATGAAGTAAGCGGCATTGGTGTTATTATTGGCTCAATTTACGGATTTATTGATGGCTTTATTTGCTTTTATATTTTTGCTTGGATTTATAATAAACTACAAAATAAATAATTTTTTATTGCATATAATCTCACTTTTTACTTTGATATTTATATCAAAAGAGTTTTTGATTTTTCGTTGACAGAAAAAGAGTTTTCTGTTAATTTAATGTGTAAAGCATAAATGTCGCCATCGTCTAGCATGGCCCAGGACACTAGGTTTTCATCCTAGAAACACGGGTTCAAATCCCGTTGGCGATAAATTTTATTATGCCTCACAAAATTTTACATCAATGGAGAGCTTTAGAATATAATCATAGCAAAAAAAGCGCTTCTTGGAGCATAAGCATTATTATATTCGCTATATTATTCTTTATTATAGGCATATGGAAATATGATATTACAATTATAGCGCTCGCGATTTTAGGAGGTTTTACAATATTGCGATTTGGTCGCAAAAAACCAAAAAATATTATTTTTACAATTAGAAACGATGGAATACAAATTAACAATAAATTGTACGAATATAAAAATCTACAATCCTTTTGGATTTTTGAAGAACATAATGAATTAGTTCTTCATAGTCAAAAAAAATTAATACCTTTAATTCACATAAATTTAAATAACGAGGATAAAAAACACATAAAAGACCTTTTACTCAAATTTTTGCCAATAAAAGAAGAAAATTATCCAATATATGATATTTTTGCCCGCTTTATTGGATACTAAAACCAGTTAAATTGTAAATTAAATGAGAGTCCCTATAGCTCAACTGGACAGAGCGCAAGCTTGCGGAGCTTGAGGTTAGAGGTTCGAGTCCTCTTAGGGACAATTTCTTTGCTTAAATTAAAAATTATTATGAATTATGGAGAGGTGGCTGAGCGGACTAAAGCGCTGGTTTTGAAAACCAGTGAGGAGCAATCCTCCGTGGGTTCGAATCCCTCCCTCTCCGCCAATAGAAATCAAAAATAAACAGCTTGGATTTTTTCCTGTTTAGCTATTATTTTTCTTTTTCTTTTTCCAATTGTTTTAGGGCTAATCTCAAAGTTGCTCGATTTGCGAGAAAGGCGGCAAATTGACAGCGGTTTTCATCTTTTTTAGGTATATTTCGGCGGTATTTATCAAATTCCTCAAAAGTAAAATCATCTAATTTCCCATACATTTTTAAATCTTTTTTGGTTAAAACGTCTAAATTTACTTCAGGATTGCCCGGCGTTTCAATTAAGTGACTTGATTTTTCTTCACCGGTTTCTTCTTTTTTTTGAAAATCGCGTAATTCCTTACGAAGCACTTCCAAACGGATTTTTTCTTCCGCGTCTTGCTTTTGAAATTTATGCAATGTTTCTACCAAATTTGAGCCGGGTCCAGCGATAGATGCCCGAATAACTTCTTGAATAGGGTACGGCGTCGGAATATCTCCTTTTTTTTCTTGCAATTGAATCATTTTCAATACAGGAAAACGCACTTCGCGATCATCAAGTCCTATAATAAATTCACTACCTTCCTCGCGGAATTTGAATTTGTAGCCTTCGTCTTCAAGTTCCTCAACCATCTCGCTGACTTCTTTACGCATTGACTCGATTTTTTCTCTTTCATTTTCTAAATCAGGGAATGTTTCCATATTATTATAAGTATACCACAATTTTATATAATAGTCAGCTTACTGGCGAGTATCCTACGCTTTCAACTTCAGATTACCTTGATACCTGCGCAATGAACCGTTTTAAAAAAATAAATATTTATAATCTATCAAATTAAATTATGAACATTACAAACACTTACAAAGTAAAAGGAATGCACTGCGCCTCATGCGCGAGTATCATTGAGAAAACAGTCAAAAAAATTGACGGAGTAGAAAATATTTCAGTAAATAATGGCACAGAAAATGCCAAGATTTCTTTTAATACAGAAAAAACATCTTTTGAGATATTTAATCAAAAATTAGAACCGCTGGGATATTCTCTCGTTCTCCAAACAGCAGAAGAAATGGGTATGACTGAAAATGAACACGCGAAACACTTAGGGCTTAATCAATCAAAAAAAGAAAAACTAAAAGAAATAGACAACATGAAAAAAGGAGTGTTTGAGGCGCTTCCTATTGCAGGTATCAGTATTTTCATAATGGCTTGGGAAATATTTGGAAAATACAATCTGGTTGCTCCGATGTCTCCTGTTATATATGAATTTTTTAATCATCTTATTCCAATCTTTGCAACATATATTTTTATAACCATTGGTAAACCATATTTGCTTGGAGTGTATAGATTTTTTCGTTATGGAAAAGCAAATATGGATACGCTTATCGGGCTTGGAACATCAGTTGCTTTTATTTACAGTTTTATTGTCACAGCGTTTGAAGACCTCTTAAAACCATATTTGAGCGCGCAATACAATTTTTATGATGTTTCAATTGTGGTGATTACTTTTATTGCTCTTGGTAAATATTTAGAAGCAAAATCAAAACTCAAAACTGGAGACGCTATTGAAAAACTTTTAAGACTTCAAGTAAAAACTGCGCTTGTTGTAAGAAATGGAAAAGAAATTGAAATAAAAATTGAAGAAGTAAAACATAGCGAAATTATAATTGTAAAGCCCGGGCAAAAAATTCCTG